>Ga0187833_10000085_pt1 | contig 92262 bp, 79 predicted proteins | sample ETNtaG_37_FD_167968 | JGI IMG/M metagenome (GOLD analysis project Ga0187833, IMG submission 167968) | Marine microbial and viral communities from oxygen minimum zone, Eastern Pacific Ocean - ETNP2014_SV_400_PacBio MetaG (Illumina Assembly) | ecosystem: Environmental > Aquatic > Marine > Hypoxic... | reverse complement strand
AATTCAGGAGGTCCCATTCCCATCCGAATAGTTTGTATGTACGCGCCCTCATTGATATTTCGTTCTGTGATCACGCCATCGAAAGGGGCTTTGGTTTCTGAGTCTTCGAGGTTCTGTTTGGCCTCAAGCAGTTGAGCTTCGGCAATGCCCAGTCTCGCCCGGTAGATGTCAAAAAGAGTCTGTGTGTTGTCAGTAATGTCCTGAGACACTGCCCCGATTTTTGACAGGCCCAGGTTAGTGCCCAGATCCTTTTTTGCGTTGTTGAATTCTGCTCTGGCCAGCGAAACCTTGTGTTCCAGTTGCGCGATCGCCAGTCGAATTTCAGTCTGACGAATTCTGAGAAGTGGGTCGCCCTTCTTGACGCGATCACCGACAGCAACATATACCTCATCGACGAGTCCACTCACCATTGGAGAAATATCGGTGACTTTAAGCGCCGACATGGTTCCTGTCGTGATAATGGGATCATTGATCTCAATTTCAGCGACTTGAGTTTGCTGAATGGGCACCGATTCATTCGATCTGCTGCCATGATCAGTTTCACCATTGGCCTGTTCCGCTGAATCACACGATATTAATAGAGAAGCGGACAGAACAAGGGTGAGAATCGGTAGGTTCCCTATATGCCGAAGGCGTTGCAGAAAGGAAAACAAGATAACCTCGAATAGATGGTTCAAATTAGTATCCTATATGATAGTATCATAGAATACTAATTTTTAAGATCAACAGATGTCAGGCAATTTTCAGTTCTCAATACCCCCGGACCAGGTTGAAACGGAGTTTTCGGTCCTGATATTTGATCTCTATCTACTCTACAGAAAATATTTCAATCGCCAGATGAAGGGAATGAGTTTGACCTCGGTGCAGTGGCAGGTCCTCAGCAGCCTGGTGCGCAACGACGGCATTACCCAGACTGAGGTCGCTGATTTGCTGAACAAGGGGAAATCACCTGTTGGTAAAACGCTGGATTCACTCGAATCTGCCGGATGGATAGTTCGAAAACCAAATTCGAAGGACCGGAGAGTCAAGAACGTGTTTCTCACAGATAAACTGCAGGCAATCGACCCGGAACTGACGAATGTGCTCTCTGATATGAACCGGGTGGCAGAAGCAGACCTAGACGATGCCTCACTTGGGCAGGTGAAGTCCGGGCTGGTTGTAATGCGAGAGAATCTACGCAGGGCTTTGACGTAAAGATCCGGACATCCAGGAAAAGTCCCACCCGGTGAATGGGTGGTCATACTCACGTTTCAACCAAGTCGATGATGTCTTTGTCAGACTTCATCATCTTAGGTACCAGATATCTCCCCCAAACTGCATTGTGCCACGCTCGGCCTTAAAAAAGGGTGTGACGCTCGAGGTGATCCAGGACGCGGCATCATCGAGTGGTGTACTGCCGCTTTCAACCATGGCAATAACATTAGTATGGGTCAGCAGATATTCAACAAGCTGCGCGACAGACATGACTTCATCATGCGTGAATTTTTCATGACCTTTAAGCTTGAAGCCAAATGGATCGATATTTTCGTCCCGGATACCCTCAGCGTGCCTCGGTGGTTTTGGAAATCTCTGTGGGTACACGCCCAATGCCCATTCTTTAAACGAGTCATTTTCGATCATCTTTCCTTTAAAGAAACTGTTGTAGACAACCAGCCATCCACCAGATTGCAGAACTCTGCGCGCTTCAGTCAAAAAGGCGGACTGATCAAACCAGTGAAATGCTAATCCAGCAGTAAGTAATTGGAATGAGTCATCTTCAAATGGCATATTTTCCGCGGATGCAACCTGGTAATGCACGCGGTTGTGATGCTCGGTTTCGCCAATCATTTCAGGTGAGATATCAATCGCATTAACAGTTTCTGCAATATCGGTGAGAGCCCGGGCGGATTGCCCGGTGCCGCAGCCAACATCCAGGGCACACGAGAATTCAGATACACGGGTGAACGCTGAGATAGCTTCCGTTACCAATTGATGAAAATATGGCCGTGCAGATGCATATCGTTGGGCAGCAGATTGATGAACAAATAGGTTGGCAATCATTTTGTCAGGTTGATAATCATGTCGTCAGTTTGTTGCAATGCACCTGATTAGTGTTTCCTGTCTGACTCTGGAAGGTTCAACGTATTTTGATTGCTGTCTGGTAATTGGCAATCTGCTTCACATGGTCAGTGATTATGCCATCAGGGAAATAGGAGCGCCAAGACGTGAGGTAGCTTTCGGTGTTCACGGTATAGACCATCACCTTGAGTCCGTGTGCGTGAGCCCTGTCCAAAAGATTCTGACTAAATAGGTCATAGTGGTACGAGCCGATCTCGAGCCTTGTAATAACCGATAACAGGCTCATTCCGGGCCATGATCGGCGCCTGAACAACAGATATCCAAGCAGTATTCCAAAGGTGATTTCCATCGTAACGCCAAGCAGAAGTCCCGCAAGTGCGGCGATCATTAGATCAATGTCAGAAACGAGAAGAATCAGCAGCCTGGAGAAATCGAACAACACCGCGTAACCCATGGCAAATAGGACAATTCATCTGTCTATCAAACTGCAGATGGCTGCCACGGTGCCCGGTCACGCCTGGTGTTCTCTAGGATTGTTTCATTGATTTGACAGTGGTATCACCGATACTGATTCAGTCGCAGTTCGCCCTTCATCAACAACCAGGGCAATACTGCCATCCAATAGGTCAGAATCGTTGTCAGTAATAGACAAGCAGGGGTTGCCATTGATTTCAGCGCTGATCGAATGCCCATCAACGATCAAAGCCATGTCATAAGCCTCACCAAACTGCCATGGGAATTCACATTCTGCCAGAACCTCTTCCTGATTCAGCATTCGGATCAGTTGCAGCCTGTCGTTCTCAGCCAGCAGCAATGCATAGTAACGTTTTAAACCCTGCACCCTTGCTGCAATTCCAGCCCGTTTGACCAGGTGCGGTCTCACATCGGCTGTGATTTTGTAGTCCCGCCACTGCCGGGTACCCTGGATCAATAATCCAGTCCCCTGGTTATGGACCAGTCGGATCGGCTCTTGCCAACTGTTGAAAGTATCCACAGCACTGACCCAGGCGCGCCGCCACATGGTGCCCTTGTGCCGTGGTCTCCCCAGTCTGACATCAGGTTCCCCGGCCCAGGTCAGGTAATCCAGGTAAACGGAATTAGGTTCAGCGGAATTGATGAATACACCAGTCTCGAATACGGGCACCGCGAATTTCGGTACCTTGTACTGGAGTGTCACTTCCTGATTAGCTGCAAGCAGAACAGGATCAGCATAAAGCGTGATCGCCTCATCGTCTTCGCCATAATAATTGATATAAAGCCCGGCTTCGATTGAGCCGGTATTGCCAGCGTCGGTAATAATTCGACTTTCGATGGACTGTCCCGGATAAATTCTTGGGCTGGCAGTCAGACCATAACCTCTTTTTTCAAAATACTTTGCAATCTCTTTACTGGGGGCGAAAACGGGTGTACCGCAATGGGTCTGCCCGGATGTGCGAATTTGCAGACTTCTTTCTCCGGAGTCGCTATGACCCGTCACATTAGTTACATCAGCCGCGCCATCAGTGACCGTAAATCCCTGAACAGACCCTGGGAATTCAAAGTGAAACTGGGCGGCTTTTTTTGGTCGCAATGCCTGTTCGCCAGCGAGAGAACGTCCGAGGTTGACGATCTCAAGGGCTTCATGGGCACAGTCACTGATGCCTCTGCCACCCTCGGCAGTCGGAAGATAGATCCTGTCGGCAATTGGCGACCGCCAGTCGAACCCCTTTGATATGCCATCATCAATTCCGGACAAGCCGTTCTTAATTCCCATCAGGCAACCAACGTTTCCGGAATTGCAGTCGGTATCCCAACCGCAGGTGTTGACAATTTTCATAGTGCGAGAGAAATCATCTTCTCCGTGAAGTAGGGAATGAATGATAAGACCGTGGTTGGGTACCATGTGGCAGTTTCCGCCGTATTTGTCATAGCCATAGTTTTCAGCTAACAATTCCCTTGTGGCGCGCCAGTCACTTTCCCTTGCATGCCAGGTACGAACATCGTCAATCAGTTGTCGAATAACTGAGTCACGAGGAATATATTTCAGTGCTTTATTAATCAACTCCTGGATATCATTTTCAACAAAAGCCAGCGATTCCATCACAGCGAGTACAACAGCCCCGTACACGGCTTCGCCGTCATGGCTTACCCTTGCTGCCACCTCCGCGAGTCTGGCTGCCTGATCGGGATTACCCGGTGCCACCATGGCCCAGCCATCGATGAATATCTGTGCGCCGATTTGTTCCGCAACCACTTTGCCATTCATTTCCTCAGAACCGCTTAATGGCGGTTTGACGCCGTTTTTGAGGCGGAGAAACGCGGTATGTTCGGTAGAGTTGCCCATTCCTCCCCACCAGAGAATCGAGCGATTTTCAATAATGTAATTCAGCCAACTGTTCCCGATATCGACGGCGGTGATGTCTGGATTGGAATTATGATCAGCCAATGATCGAATAAAGGTGAAGGTTCCAGAGATATCGTCATCTGAGACAATAAGAGGTAAATTAAGTTTGTCGTGTACATAATATTCGATGTCGCCAAGCTGTTTCTGAATACGCTCGTAGGTCCAACCCTCAAAAGGTCGACCAAGGTAAACGCCAATGACCTTGCCTAATACACCCGCGTAAACACGATCCGCGTAGTCTTCCGGCAGTACGTTATTCATGCTGAATTCTCCAGACCAATCGATCAGATATAATTGAATAGTGAATCAAGAAGTCTGCATCAAGATCAGGATCAATGCCAGGCAGGTGGTTGTCGCCGTAATTCGATGGCGTTAGCATGCAGCGATCTTCTATTGGTTAGTCACTGGATTAAATTGATGTTTCTGTCTGCTGTTCATCTATCTCGCGCCATATCGAAAAAGGAAGTCAGTTGCAAAGAAATCATGCAGTTGACTCTAAATCGTATCGATTCTCTTAACCCTGGATTCAATGCGATTGTTGCCGCCGCGGATTCCGGGCAGCTCCTGCGGCAAGCGGAGGAAGCAGACCGGGCACTGGCAAAAGGTGAGTACTGGGGCTGGATGCATGGCATGCCTCATGCTGTAAAGGATCTTGCCAACCTGAAAGATTTTGTAACCAGTCGCGGCTCTCCCTTGTTTGCCGGGGATGTCGCGGACAATGACGACATTTTTGTAGAGAAAATTCGCAATGAGGGTGCAATTTTCATCGGCAAAACCAACGTGCCGGAATTTGGACTCGGCTCACAGACCTATAACCGCGTCTATGGTTCGACTGGAAATGCGTTCGATTCGAGCCTTGCTGCAGGTGGAAGCAGTGGCGGTGCGGCTGTCGCTCTGGCTACAGGCATGTTGCCAGTGGCGGATGGCAGCGACATGATGGGCTCACTGCGTAATCCTGCTGCCTATAATAACGTGATCGGTTTTCGACCCGGCCTTGGAAGAATCCCGAAGACGAGAGATGATCTGTTTTTTGATCAGTTGTCGACCGAAGGCCCGATGGGACGAACAGTTGAAGACGTGATCCAGCTGTTTTCGACCATGTCTGGCAGTGATGCGAGGACCCCTTTTAGTGTGCATACAAGAAAGAAAGATCCAGGTCAGTACGAGAAAGGAGAAATCGCCGACTACAGGGTTGGCTGGTTGGCCGATTATGTCGGCTATCTGCCTATGGAGCCTGGCGTTAAGGCACTCTGCGAATCCGTTTTACAGCATTTGGCCGTAAGTGGAGCAGTCGTCGATCAGGCGCAGATTGAATTTGATATGCCGACCTTGTGGCAAACCTGGCTTACCTTACGACAATGGCTCGTGAGTAGTGGGAGCGGACTCTTATATGAGAATCCAGATGCCAGAGCCGAATTGAAGCCGGAGATAATCTGGGAAATTGAGCAGGGTAGAAATCTCACGGCTGATAAAGTTGCTGCAGCTGGAGTTGCTCGATCAAGCTGGTACCTTGCGGTTTTGAGGGCATTTGAAGACTGGGACATTCTTGCCTTACCTTCAGCCCAGGTTTTCCCATTCCCGGTAACAGAGCACTGGCCAAAGATGGTAGCTGGCAGGGAAATGGATACCTATCATCGTTGGATGGAAGTGGTCATTGGGGGTTCATTGTGTGGCTGCCCTGTTATTTCGCTTCCTGCTGGTTTCGATGATAAGGGCAGATCAATGGGCATTCAGTTTATGGCTCCCCTGGGTCAGGATGAAAAATTACTGGAGTTCGCACTCGCCTATGAAGAAGTCAATCCCTGGCATGAAGCCTACAGCCAGTTTGATTAAGATCTTGATGCTTTTTAAAACGCTGTGACCCTGGCTGCCCGAAGGACGTAAAAATAGATTATGTTTTGAAAATTGCTCTGACTAGACGGGGAAATACTGGTGTTGTGGATTGTTAAACATCCATCACAAATCATATTGGTGGTTGTGCTCGCGACTGTGTTGGTAACACGTTACTTCACGTCGGCAGCATCCTGATAACTGGTAGCTACTCACCAAGTCTCAGTGATGGGGAGCGAAAATCGCTACCATCAGGCACTTTCCTACAGACACAAACGTAAAAAAGAGGGTAACAGCAATGAATGAATCAGAAAGAGCGTTTATCGAGCACGCTTGTACCAACCTCTCGATTTCCTATGCCAGACATGTTGATTTCAAAGAGTACGATCAACTAACGGAACTGTTTGAAGAAAATGCTCAGCTGATCACAGGGGCTCCATTAGTCGGCAAAGAATCCATAAGAAAAGCACTTCACGGAAGAACTGACAAGTTACGTTCCAGACATGTGCTGACCAATATTTATGTTGAAGTCATAGACCAGACTCATGCCAAAGGAATAACCTACCTCACTCTGTATCGTCACATTGGCCCGGAGAGTCTTGAGGCCAAGCCGATCTTGCTCGAAGGACCGGCCGCAGTTGGGCACTATAGCGATGATTACATCCTCACAGATACTGGTTGGTGCTTTGCCCGGAGAGAGCTTGAATTTGCATTTCAGAATCCCGGGGCCTTTACTCGACCCAAGAAGTGAAAACTCAACTCATAAAGCTCAGACTGCTGGTTGGATTGAACGGTGTTGGCTTCGGTGTCCGAATGTTCACCAGATCACAATTACTGACGAGAAAAGGAAACCATGGAGCTGCATTGTATTACGCACGGGGTTACTGCACATAACATTGCCGGACGTTTTAATGGTTGACCTGATAAAGGAGTTACCGAGGAACAATTTGAAAGTATCAGTCTAGTAGGATTTGATAACAGCTGTTTTGACGTTATCTATTGCAGCAGCCTAAAGCGGTGCAAGCAAACTGCCGAGTGCGGAAGGCTTTATACCGAGGAGTTTGAGCAGTTTAATGTGTTTGATGATGGCTATGTGATGCCAGCTGGCGAGAGTCGCAGAGTGAATCTGGATCGTGTTTTATCTTGGCTTAACGACCTGGAACATTCTGATCGGATTTTAGCCGTGGCACATGGCGGTCCGATTGATTTCATCTGTCGTATAGCCGCCGGGATTGAGATGCATGGTGGTCGGATGTTCGGAAGTAGCAATGCCAACATTTTTCTTTTCGCCAGATCAGGTAGAGAATGAGAAGTTGTCAAATATGACTTCCCTCTTTAGTCTGTATTCTGTCCAGGTTGCCATTTCTGAGAAGGCCGAAAACATATGCCAAAACTGATCTTGCTTGGTGGTCCTCCGGGTGTAGGTAAAAGTACTGTTCTAAGATTGATGAAGGAAAGGCTCGACGGCGTGGGCATTCTTGATGCGGATGATGTCTGGCGGGTATCCCGGAATGTGGCGACCGAAGAGAACGGTGTGATTGCCATAAATAATGTTATTGGGGTCATGCGCGGATACTTTGAAGCCGGATGTGAGCTGGGTATCGTGTCCTGGGTTTTTGCAAGATCTGCGCTTTATGATCCGGTGAAGAGCGGTCTTTGTGATGTCGTTGAGCGTGTTGATCATATTTATCTGACGGCGTCTAAAAAGAAGCTTGAACAACGGTTGAAAGAGCGCAATCGCCTTGGTGTTGAGAATGACCCAATTAAGGACGTAATCAGTTATTCCATTAGTCGCCTGGAGCTGATCGATTCTCTCCCCTATGCGAAGATTGACACCTCAGGAATGTCGCCAGAAAAGGTTGCAGCCGAATTGCTTGTGCAGATTAAACGAATGCGTTCTGCTGACTAGCCTGGATAATCTACCAAGGCGGCGTTACATGACTGTTAGCTGTAAGAAATTTAATAGGTTACCGAAGAACTGATAAATTTGAGATATGACAGACTGTGCCACCTGCAATGATGGTCAGGCCATCAATTCTGGCAGGTCGACTTTAGCTGAGAGTCTATCTAGACTGGTCGTCACATAGAATCCAAGAGCAGATTTTGATGAGTGTTGACAGTTTGGCGAAAGCTTCAGAAATCCTTCCGGATATCATATCCCTTCGACGGAAAATACATGCGAATCCGGAACTGGGGAATCAGTTGCCCGATACCAAGGCGGCCGTGATTGATGCTCTGTCGGATTGTGATCTGGATATCAGATACAGTAAGGAGACAACAGGGCTGGTCGTAACTCTCAATGGAGTGAATCCTGGTCCGCGAATCATGCTGCGCGCGGATATGGATGCATTACCAATGCCTGAGGATAATGACCTTGAGTTTGCATCAAAGAACCACGGCAAAATGCATGCTTGCGGACACGATGCCCACGCTGCGATGTTGGTTGGCGCTGTCAAAATCCTGTATGAACAGCGACGTAAGCTAAGCGGATCTGTTGATTTCTTCTTTCAGACAGGTGAAGAAGGTCACTATGGTGCCAAGGTTGCGATTGATGAGGGTCTGTTTGATGCCCCGAATCAACCGGATGCAGTTTTCGCAATTCACATTACCCCCTTGCTTGATATCGGAAAGGTTGTCTCAAAGGCAGGCCCGATGCTGGCAGCGGCAGATACGTGGCAAATCGAAGTGATGGGCAAAGGTGGTCACGCCTCGATGCCTCATGATTGTCTGGACCCGGTGCCGGTTGCCTGTGAAATAGTTCAGGCGTTGCAGGGATTTGTAACTCGTCGCATTAATCCCTTTGATCCGGTTGTACTGACCACCACAATGATTGAAGCGGGAACGACATCCAATGTGATTCCGGAATCTGCCAGGTTAACAGGTACATTAAGGTCCACGTCTGAAAAATCACGTTCGATCGCTCATGAGGGGATTGAGCGAATCGCCAGAAAGATTGCTGAGGCATATGAAATGGAGGTCAACCATTCTTCTTCCTACGGTTATCCGGTAACCATAAATGATGAGAAGTTTACGAGATTTGCCAAAAATACAGCGATCGGTCTGTTGGGTGAAGAAGGATATATTGAGTCCAAGTCTCCCATGATGGGGGCTGAGGATTTTTCCTACTTTCTTCAGCGATGGCCGGGTGCCATGTTCTTCCTTGGGGTTAAACCAGACGATGCCAGCCTGGCAGTACCATGCCATTCGAATCGTATGATCCTGAATGAACAAGGTATGGCTCATGGATCAGCCTTATACGCGGAAATCGCGATAAACTTTCTTAAAGGTGCCTGAGCAGACAGCTTCGCGACTACTCACCGGGTTGTATAGCACTTGGTCACTAGTGGTATTCTTCTCGTTTGATTCAGATTGAGAAGTATATGACGGACGAGAAAATCCATCGTAATGACATTTATGGTGACCTGAAGAAAGACGCGCAAGAAGTCGAACCGACAATCCCGGCTGCGACTGTTGTTCTGTTAAGAGGCCTGGGGGGTTGGTGACGTTGAAGTGCTGATGTTGCAGAAGAATCAGAATATCAGTTTTGGCGGTATGTGAGTCTTCCCTGGAAGTCGTATCGATGGAGCTGACTATGAAGGAGATGGTGAACTTAAAACCGCCGCCGATTGAAAAGTACTGATTGAAGGTCACCTCCTGAATCACGGGTTATTGGCGATCATTCGCATTTTGAATAAGTTGATATTCCGATTTGAAAAGTGGCATTGTTGAAGGGTAAAGAAATAGAAAGAAAAAAGGAGCGTGAAAAATGATAGATTTTGAGGTGGAGCCGGAGTTTCAGGAGCAGATTGACTGGGTAGAGAAATTAGTAACAGAAGAAATTGAGCCCCTCGACCAGTTCATGTCCGTAGGTACGCACAAAAATGGTAAAGCCCTGGATGCAGACGGCTGGAATGCCATCAGGGCTTATATCAAGAGCCTGCAGGACAAGGTGAAGGACCGGGGTATGTGGGGTTTTCACCTGGGTCCTGACCTGGGTGGACCTGGACTGGGACAGGTAAAACTTTGCCTGCTAAATGAAATATTGGGTCGCACTCGCATGGGGCCAACGATATTTGGCTGTCAGGCGCCTGATACCGGGAATATGGAACTGATCGCCCACAATGGATCTGAAGAGCAAAAGAAAAAATACCTGGAGCCATTGCTCTCAGGTGAAAAGCACTCTGCCTATTCCATGACGGAACCCCACGCTGGTGGACCGGAGGAGTTTAAATGCAGTGCGCGTCGGGATGGTGATGAATGGGTCATCAATGGTGAAAAATGGTTTACCTCCAATGGCGTAGGATCAGATTTTCTGATCGTGATGGCAATCACAGACCCTGACAAGCCGATGCTGGAAAAGGCTTCGATGTTTATCGTCGATACAGACACCCCTGGGGTCGAAGTGGTTCGTAACGTACATACCATTGGCACGCCGTTAAGACATAACTACAACACTGACTCAGGTCGTGGTGGTCATGCCTACATAAGGTACAACGACGTGAGAATACCGGCGGATGCCCTGTTGGGTGATGAAGGGGCGGGATTTGTTGGATCGCAGACCCGGTTGGCTGGTGGGCGTATACACCATGCCATGCGTGCCGTGGGTGTTTGTACCAGAGCTCTGGACATGGCATGTGAGAGAGCCCTGAGCCGTCGTGCCAGGGGACAGCTGCTTGCTGACCTGCAAATGGTACAGGCTGATCTAGCTGAGTCCTATATTCAGCTAAAACAATTTAGACTTCACGTCTTGTATACCGCCTGGCTGATCGATAAAACCGGATCCTATACTCGAGAGATTCGTAAAGAGATTGCCTCAATCAAGATCAGTGCCGCCAAAGTAAACCACGACATTATTTATCGAGCGATTCACCTGCACGGTGCGCTGGGTATGTCTAACGAGACACCGCTCGGGGCTATGTGGCTGTCAGCGCCTCAGATGGGCATTATGGATGGCACAACCGAGGTACATAAGGCTAATCTTGCTAAGTTAATGTTGCGTGAATATGAACCATCGGATGATCTGTTCCCCACGTATCATTTACCGAAACTGATCGAGAAGGCGCAGGATAAATTTGAAAAAGTCGTTGATGACTATCTGAATTCGGCGGCCTGACACAAGAAAAGCTATTTCGGGCCTTGCCTCATGTAAATGCGATCTAGACCCCGCCGGGTACTCGAGGCAAAGTGTGGGCTACTCTGGTCGTTCCAGGCGATTCCTGGCCTAATCTGGTCATTCCGGATGAAGCCAGGCCTGCTCTGGCCATCGGAGCAGTTGGGATCAGATATAACAAAAAGAAACAGCGTATGGACGGTTTTCTCCCTTAATATCGCACTCTGGTTGGATTCAGAGCAAGAATCACCAGGGACACCATTGAGTACAAGAAATATAATTAGTCCACCTCAGGCAATCACGGAGATGAGATGAAAACGACTTTACTGGGTCGCACCGGCATTGATGTGAGTGTCGCTGGTCTGGGTTGTGGTGGGCACAGTCGCCTTGGGATGGCCCGGGGCAATAGTGGAAATCAGGCATCACGCATTGTGGATTGCGCTCTGGAATTAGGGATAAATTTTATCGACACCGCCAGAGCATACGGTACAGAAACAGCTGTGGGCAATGCGGTGCTGGGGAAGAGAGACAGGGTAGTGATTTCGACCAAATCTTTCGCGGGGAGAGCGGGAGAGTTACTGTCGGGTGCTGATGTGGTGGCATCCCTGGAGAAAAGCCTCACTCGGCTGCAAACGGACTATATCGACATATTTAATCTACATGGGGTTTCGAAAGAACAGTATCCGCACTGCGTGACTGAGATTCTTCCTGCACTGCTCAAACAGCAGGAACTAGGCAAGATCAGATTTTTAGGGATCACGGAGGCCTTTGGTAGAGATCCATCTCACCAGATGCTGAAGATGGCTCTTCCAGATGATCACTTTGATGTGGTGATGGTGGGATTCAACCTGCTGAATCCGAGCGCGAGACATTCCGTGTTTCCGTTAACAATTGAAAAAGACGTTGCAACTCAGATCATGTTCGCTGTCCGTAGAGCGTTGAGTCAACCTGCCGCACTGGCGGAAGTAGTAAACAAGTTGATTGACGATGGTGAGCTTGAAGAAACCGTCATGGATCGGCGCAATCCCCTGGGATTTCTTGAGCAGCACCCGGGAACCAGATCCGTCGTTGAAGCTGCCTATCGATTTTGTCGGCACGAACCGGGTGCCACTGTCGTTTTGACCGGCACAGGCAGCGAATCACATCTTAAAGAGAATATTGAATCAATTCTGGCAGAGCCATTGCCGCCTGAGATCATGACAGAACTTGAATCATTGTTTGGCCAGGTAGATTCTGTATCTGGTAACTGATGTCCTGCTTAAGGTAGAAAATTGAGGAATAGAATCATGGCTGTGGAATTCCACGATCGAGTATTGTTCGAGAAACTGGGTCGGGTTGCGATCATCACTCTGAACCGTCCTGACAGGCTTAACGCATTCGATAGCGGAATGTACGAGGGTATGAATCAGGCACTGGAATCATTCAGAGACGATCCTGATTTGTGGGTCGCAATCATTCAGGCTAACGGAGATCGGGCTTTTAGTGCCGGTGCTGATATGAATGCACTTGACGCCAATGCCGCTAATGGGATCACCGCGGCATTAGGCGGTCTGATACTGGATGATGAAATGGTGACCAATAAACCCATTATAGCGGCGGTTCATGGTCACTGCGTGGGTGAAGGTGTCAATCTCGTTCTGGGTTGCGACATGGTCTTTGCCGATGAGTCTGCCAACTTCATGATTTCTGAGCCCAAGGTGGGAACCAATGCGGTCGATATTCCGATCAAGCTGGCCAAGAAACTGGGGTATGCAAAAGCATTTGCGTTCCTGACCCCTGGTGATGGCAAGGACTCGCAGTGGTGCGCCGGTGCGGGACTGGTGGAAGTCGTGACAGCAAAGGGTGAAGTCAAATCGGAAGCGCTCAGGTTTGCTCAGAGACTGTGTGAGGAGAGTGGGCCATTAGCGATCAGAGCTCAGAAAGAAACCTTGTGGCGAACAGTATTCGAAGATGAACATATCGCCAAGGAAAAAGGAACCGAAATGCGCGCTTCGATCCGGGTATCCGATGACTACGCGGAAGGTCGACGTGCTTTTCTCGAGAAGCGTAAACCCGGCTTCAAAGGTTCTTAGCACACTCACTTCACCATCATCCCGCAGAGCCTCTTTACCTCATCGTCATCCCGGAAAGTGCGAAGCACTTATCCGGAATCCGTTCCCGCGTATTAGCTATCCATCAAAAAGTGCTTAAGTCTCATCAAACAGACTTACAAGGAGACTCATATGGCGGACAAACTGCCAGAAGGATTCGACTGGAAGGCTTTCACGCCTGATGATTCCCCCAAGACACCCATGGATGTAATGGCAGACCCAAGGCATAAAGGCCTGGGAACACCTGACTTGTCAGAAGGAGACGATGCATACGATTTCAAAAGCAAAATCTATGACTATTCTGACGGTACAGAAAAAGATACCGGAAAATTGTTTCAATTAGCGAAGGTTGCCAAAGAGAAACCGGTTGCGTTGATCTTCGGTTCCTATACCTGACCTCCTTTTCGGGTTCAGTTGGAACCCATGCATCAGTTGTGGGAAAAATATGGAGACAGAGTTGATTTAGTTGTGGTTTATGTCCGAGAAGCACATCCCGAAGATGGTTGGGTTGTAAGAATGAATCGGGAACAGGATATTAAGATTCTTGATCCAACCAGCGATGAAGAAAGACTGGCGGCAGCGACGAGTTGTGCTATCAGGTTAAAGATTAGAATGCCCGTCGTCGTTGATGAGATTGACGACAAGATTGCCAGTGCCTACGGCGCTCTGCCAGATCGGTTGTATTTGATCAACAAGGGAGGAAAGGTTGCTTATCAGGGAGATCAGGGTCCCTGGGGATTTGATCCTAACAAGTTGGAAGGGGCGCTGAAACGAGTAGTAAGCTAATTGCACAAACAAGTAACAGAAGACTAAATCAGGACTAGTTCGCTACCCTGATCAACTCTGCAATTGCAATACCCGATTCTCCTGCTATGGCGTAGAGCAAATATATTCGATCATCCTCGACGTAAATGGCCGGATCCCTCAGCTGATTGACCATGCCATAGGCAACACTGCGCATACTGGGCGTCAGGGGTTCAAGCGCACCTTCCCAGCTTTTCTCTGGCCTCATGACCTCCCCGGGTTCCGATTCTTTCCAGTTCTGCCAGTCTCCCGAGATATCTATTGTAGAGAGCAGGATTCGTTCCGGTGTATCGGTGACACGAGTCCAGAAGACCAGTAATTGCTGATCCTGAACCAGCATCGCTGCATGACGCATGTTCTGCTCAAATAGTAGCGGACCTGTTTCAAAGCTCGTGATCCCGTCCTTTGATCGATAGAATTGACCTGGCATCGACATGGCGTACTTATACCCTTCATGGCTAAAAACACGCATATATGGGCGCCCCAGAATCTGATCATTGGCAATGAAATGGATACCATCATCAGATGTGGCTACTCGAGACAGTTGTGTTGCTAAGGCTTCGAGCCCATGGAAATACATAACTATCTTCCTTGACTCATGATCAATATGGACGTCGGGGGAGGCAATATGAGGAGTCGTCATATCCAGCACAATGTCGTGTGGATAGGGAATGTTCTTCTGGAATACCCTCGCCTGTTCGAGCATCTCTGGTGTCGTTTCCGGTGGTTCAGTAAGAAATTTAGAATCCGGCAGCTGAAGGCTGCCTGGTTCGTGGATGTTCCACGGTCCTGTCAGCTCATCGGCATATGCCAAGCGTATATAGCTGCCCTTGTGATCTGCAAAGTACAGATAGTATTGACCGAGTGGATTCGCTATCCAATCCGGCACGCGGATAAGGGAGGGGCCCTGGACGTTCTTACCGATAGAACTGTGGGTGGAGGAGTCAATAATCGGTCGATCTAACAATCTCATTATGGTGAACATTGATTGTTCCATAGTTGTTGTCTTTGTTGTATCTGAGAAACATGAACAAGAGGCTACTATAAGACAGGCAGAAGCTATCAGTTTTCGCACAACAGGCTCCATTTGGATTCCATAGCGAATGTTATCAGTTTGTAACTTCTCTTATTGTGATTTTATCCTCCACAGGAGGGTCATTGACACTTACGGAGATGCCTCTATATATTGCGGGTCATTCAGTTTTAATGAGACAGAATGTGGCAGGTACGATGAGCCGACAGGAAGCGCTTGAGCAACTTACAGCGCCAGGTCAGGATTACGAGCTTGAGACAGTTAAGGTATTTGGCCGACCATGTCGTTCCTTTAAGAATGGTCCTCAGACACTAAGAGATCTGTTCGTGGAAAGTCCGAGCGATGAGACTTTTCTGGTCTTTGAAGATGAGCGATTTACCTTCTCTGAAGTATTTCAACGTGCCAGTCAGATCGCATCGATATTGATCGAGACCTATGGTATCGAGAAGGGAGATCGTGTTGCGATTTCCATGCGAAATTATCCGGAATGGGTAATGGTGTTCATGGCAGTGACATCTATCGGCGGCATTGGTGTGGCGATGAACGCTTTGTGGACAAGTGAGGAAATGGAATTTGGCCTTTCGGATAGTGGCTCAAGAATCCTGTTTGCCGATCAGGAACGGATTGATCGCGTCAAAGGGCAGTATCGGAGCCTGGGGGTGGCGGTCATCGCTGTCCGACCTTCGAAAGAGCTACCGGACGATGTGCGAGCTTTATCAGATCTGCTCGGTAAAAAGGCAGCCGTCGAATTGCCCGAAGTTGATCTTTCACTGGACGATGACGCGACGATATTCTACACATCGGGCTCAACGGGGCATCCCAAAGGAGCAGTCTCCTGTCATCGCAATATTGTATCCGCACTGAAGTCCTGGGAACTGGATGATCGGTCAGCTATGTTGGCGAAAAATATCGAGCCGCCAGAGTCGGAGTTCCAACCAGCGACCTTGCTGGCGGTGCCTTTGTTTCACGCCACCGGATCACATGCGGTGATGCTGGCTTCATTTCGTGCGCAGCGGAAGCTCGTTTCGATGTACAAGTGGAATGCAGAGATCGCTGCAGAGCTTATCGAACAGGAACGGATTTCTTCGTTTACAGCGCCAGCCGCGATGACCGGTGATCTGGTTGAAACAGCAAAGCGAACCAATTGCGATCTAAGCTCACTAGCCAGTGTGGGTGGCGGAGGGGCACCAAGAGCACCACAACAGGTCAGGAACATCGCCGCTGTGTTCGAGAAAGCGATGCCAGGCACGGGCTGGGGTATGACAGAAACAAATGCAATTGGCACGGGCATAGGAGGTGAGGACTATCTCGCGCGTCCCGGCAGTTCCGGGCGTTGTTCTGCAGTGCTTGAACTCCGGGTACTCGATGAAGATGGCAATGAACTGCCTGCTGGTGAACGGGGCGAGTTGCAGGTCAGGGGTACATCAGTAATCCGGGGCTATTGGAATCGACCGGAAGCCAACGCTGAGACGTTTATGGATGGGTGGCTTCGAACTGGAGACGTTGCATATATTGATGATGAGGGATTTCTCTATATTGTTGACCGAATAAAGGACCTGGTGATTCGTGGTGGAGAGAACATTGGCTGTGCTGAAGTCGAGGCCGGGCTCCTGGCCCATGACCAGGTGCTGGAGGCGTCTGTTTACGCGGTGCCCGATGACAGGCTGGGTGAAGAGGTGGGTGCGACGATATTCACTGACGATGTTGTTGATGAAGAAGAGCTGCGAGGTTTCCTGGTGGATCATATTGCCAAATTTAAAATCCCAAAATACTTCAGTGTCACGGATCAACCTCTGCTTCGCATAGCATCCGGTAAAATAGACAAACGCCGCATACGGGAGCAGGCGGTAAAGGAATTGGTTAATTAGAGGACGTTCGAGATGACATTTTCAGTTTATCTGTCAGGTGAAATACATACTGACTGGCGAGATGAAATCATAAAGGGGGTTGAAGCGAGTGCGCTTGACATCGAATTCACCTCCGCGGTAACCGACCATGATGCCAGCGATGCCGCTGGTGATCACCTGGGGCCGGAGCCTAACAGCTTCTGGCGAGATCATAAATCGGCGAAAGTAAATGCCATTCGCACAAAGACGTTAATTGAAATGAGTGACATTGTGGTGGTGCGCTTCGGTGACAAATTCAAGCAGTGGAATGCAGCATTTGATGCTGGTGTTTGTGCGGCGCTGGGAAAGCCCTACATTACCCTGCACGATGACAGCATTGTTCATCCCTTGAAGGAAGTAGATGCGCCAGCACTGGCCTGGGCAAAGTCAACTGATCAGGTTGTCGATATTCTAAAATACGTAGTGCAACAGTAATCCGGCATTGTATTGATGCGGATTCTTATTGCAGGTGGTGGTATTGGTGGTATAACAGCGGCCTTATGCTTGGCGAAGAAAGGAATCTCCGTCGATGTGTTTGAACAGTCATCAGAATTTGGCGAGGTAGGTGCCGGACTTCAACTGAGCCCTAACTGTACAAGGGTATTGCACTACCTGGGTCTTGAGAATGGATTGCGTTCATTGGCCTTTATTCCTACCCGGGCGGAAGTGCGACATTGGAAGACAGGTAAACTGTTGGATGCAATGCTGCTGGATGATTCACGCGGTGACCTTCCATATTACCATATGCATCGAGCTGATCTTATGTCAGTTTTACTAGAGGCGGCGAGTCAGCATTCGTTGATTCAGCTTCACGCAGACAGCAGGGTAGAAACGATTGAAGAGTTGGCTGATCAGATACAGATTATGGCTGGCAGTGCCAGTTTTAGTGGTGATGCACTGGTGGGTGCGGACGGAATCCACTCTGTAGTAAGGACTGCGCTCTTTGGTGAACAGGATACAGATTTCACAGGTAATGTTGCCTGGCGTGCAGTTCTTAAGGCTGACTCTATTCCCGCAGGCGTGGTTCCTCCTGTTGCATCTGTCTGGTGGGGTCCAGGAGGACACTTTGTGCATTATTATGTCCGCAGTGGGGAGTTAATCAATTGTGTCGGCGTTGTAGAAAAAGAAGGCTGGGAAGTCGAATCATGGACCCGGCATGGAGACCTTAGTGAATTGAAGCAGGAATTTGCGGGCTGGCACCAGAATATTCAGTTACTGATTGATAATATTGACCCGGATGACTGCTTTAAGTGGGCGTTGTTTGATCGTTCACCGATGAGGACCTGGAGCCGAGACCGAATGACACTGTTAGGTGATGCCTGTCATCCCACTCTACCCTACATGGCGCAAGGCGCAGCCATGGCGATTGAAGACGCTGCAGTGTTAGCGATATGCGTAGAAAAAGAAGATGGCATTGATCGGGCATTTTCGGTCTATGAAACGATCAGGCGTGATCGAACGGCGATGATACAGAATGGGTCCAGAAGAAATTCAAAGATATTTCACCTGAAAGGCCTGAGTGCCTGGTTTCGAAACAGGGCTCTGATCTTCAGCCCGGTCCAGCGAATTATGAAAGGTGTCTATGAGCACGATGTATTTGCGTCGGTTAAGTAACGAGAGCTCTTTGCATATACGAGCGTCTCAGTGCCTAAGTCAGGTCTGACAGTAATAGCAGCCGGAGATGCACATAGCACCCGGACAACAGACGAAGGTCATGCCACCGATATAGTGAGACGTCAAAACCTATACTTGAAAGAACAAGGTGCTCGGATAGAAACAGTACCATCAATTGTGGCAGGTCTATCTTCGTAACTTCAGTGCCGCGTTTGACGTATCAGGACGCAGTCTTCTTTTCTTCTTTGTGCAGCGCCATTTTTTCATCCACATCCTTCATCAGATCTTCGATAACCTTGTGTCGGTCTGGATCAAAAGAAACTATACCGATGCTGAAACTGATGTCATAAGGAAGATTCATGTTTTCTTCATGCAGCGCATCTGTGACGTTTTTCAACGGCTTTTCAATATCCTCTGCGTTGGTGTCCGTTAGAAGGACACAGAACTCGTCGCCACCAATTCGTGCAATGACATCTGAATTTCGAAACGCTGTCAGCAACAACTGGCTGATGTCGCAAAGGACCTTATCTCCTTCGGCGTGACCGTACTTGTCATTTACATGCTTGAAGTTGTCGAGGTCAATGTGCATCAGCGAGGCCCCTCTGTTCATTCGCCTGCACATCGCGAGCGCATGCAGAGCTATGGACTGGAAACCCCTTCGATTTGAAAGACCTGTCAGCCTGTCTGTTGTCGTAATCCTCTGGGCATGAAACTCAAGTTCCAGCATCCTTGCTAGGTCCTTTAGAAGCTGCATCTCTTCGTCGCTGGGATATCTTGGTCTTGTATCCGCGATGCTGAGAGTTCCTACACTGCATCCATCTCCGACATTGAGCTTTATGCCAGCGTAGAATCGAACGTAAGGTGGGTTAACGACAATGGGAAGGTCCACAGAACGCTGGTCGGAAATCGTATCCTGGATGACCATGACGTCATCAGCCAGGATGGTGTGGCTGCAGAAAAATGAGTCTCTGGGTGATTGTCCTGTATCAAATCCCTGTCGAGACTTAAACCATATTGTTTCGTCTCCGACCAGACTGACATAGGTGATGGGAACATTAAATAAAAGGCGAGCGAAACGGGTAAAACGGTCGAATGACTCCTCTGGTGGCGTATCCATCATATCCAGTGAATGAACCGCTTCGAGACGATCTGCCTCGTTTTCTGGCTTTCCAGCAATTTCCAAGATCTCAACTCCATACGCGATGTTGGGAGAATAAAGCATGTTTTTACCGCTTAGCAATGCGCTTAACGAAATTGACCATAACTTTCTGCAAAAGAGGTGGACATACCGGGGTTTCTAATGCGTCATGCAGAGGTGGTGCTGAGTGCAGATGATATTTGTACTAGCTGACCGATTTGATCGGGCGGGAGAGATCTTCGAGAGGAAATGCGAGTGATTTGAATACTGAAGGCGCACCTGTGGATACATCCGAAGGAGCGAAAATATCACGCTGTGGGAATCTGAGAGGATGTTTTTATTAATAGACGACAGGTGCTATAAAGCAGAAAAATCAGGGAGTATCAAAAGCGATGAATATCAAGTTGAGAACAGGGTTACTCATTCTGGTGTTCCTGTTCAGTCTGCATGCGTCTGCTGAGTCAGTCACAGGAACGATTAACAGCATCACCGAGGATTATGGAAACCTGAATACGTCGGTAACCGCGAGCCAACTGGATGAGCTGGGAATACTTCAGGGAGCAAATTACACACTGAAACATAAGGGAACCAAAGTTTCGGTCTACTACGGTTCAACCTATTCCGATGTCTCTAATGGTGAATGGGTGTCGTTTGTTCTTGATGATGGGACGATTCGAGTAGCGCGGAATTTTGAAAATGCCGGTGCAACCCTGGCTGCTGTAGTTGGCGATGAGATCACAATTTCAAATTTAGAGTAAGTCGGTCAACTTATTAGGTGCGACTCGCATAGAACAGCTGGGTCTGGCATCATCAGACTGATGAATCAATAACTTGAGTAACCAATCAGAGAAATTGGACACGCAGCAACAGACCTCAGATCCGTATACCGTTAAAACAGGTGGTGCGCTCGAACCTCCGACAACCCTGGCGAATCGTATTCGCTATCTTGGTCCCAGCGTCATAGTTTCCGGTTCGATTGTCGGATCCGGAGAAATTATCCTGACTTCCAGTCTTGGTGCCGCGGCGGGATTTGTATTGTTGTGGTGGGTAGTAATGTCATGCTGGATCAAATCTCTCATTCAGGCAGAGCTTGCACGTTACATTATTGTGAGCGGTGACACATACCTGCGTGCGATTAATCGATTTCCTGGGAAGTTGTGGGGTCCAAAAGGCAAGGTGGGGTGGCCGATCTGGCTGGGATTAATTGCCTTCGTTCCGGGAGTACTGGGCCTGGGAGGTATCATGGGGGGTGCCGGACAGGCGCTATCACTACTTTTCCCGGTCATTGATTCCGTGTGGGCAACGTTTCTGATTGCGCTGCTAACAGTTGGGATATTGAATTTTGGTGGGTATCAGCGTTTCGAAAAAGTACTACTTGGTCTGGTTATGGGTTTTACGGTGACAACGCTGGTATGCGCAGTCACAATGCAGTCAACCGAGTACCAGATTTCATGGGCTGACATCAGCAGCGGTTTCAGATTTGATCTACCCCTTGAGTATATAGCGCTTGCACTCGCTGTTTATGGCTATACGGGGGTCAACTCCGGGGAAACAGCAGCATATACCTACTGGTGTATTGAGAAAGGTTATCCGACGTTTATAGGACAGAAAGACTCTGAATCCTCAGAAGATTGGTTACGCAGGGCCAGGGGTTGGATCAAAGTACTGCAGTCCGATGTCTGGTTAACTCTCATTATTCTCACCTGTGCAACACTACCTTTCTACCTGCTCGGTGCCGGGGTTCTAAACGTTCTGGGAAAAACACCTGACGGACTCGAAACCATCTCCATGTTATCAGGCATGTTCACCGAGACACTTGGTACCTGGGCGCTGTGGGTATTTGGTACCGGTGCATTTTTCATTCTTTTCTCAACAACCTTGTCGGGTATTGGTGCCGGTGCCAGGTTTATTCCTGACTATCTGATTGAACTTGGATTTTTCCCAAGGGCAAATCTGAAGACCCGGGCGGCATGGATCAGAGGTTATATTTCCATCATGCCAATTGTTGGCAGTATGCTTTATGTCGGTGTCCAGAACCCTGTTCTCCTGGTCACGATTGGTGGACTCGTCGGTGCACTCATGTTGCCAATTCAGAGTGGCGGTACCTTGTGGCTGCAGCGAAACAATATGGATCAGCGCCTGACACCGCATCCTTTTGTGCGTGGTGCTATATGGTTGATCTTTCTGTTTCAGCTGGTGATGGCAGGTCTCGTGATTCGCTACGTTGTTCTCTAGCGTTTCAAATTTTCACCCTATCGTATTGCATCGCCACAAATACTGTCTTGGCCTCTTTACAGATTTCAGCTGGTTCAGGTGACTTCCCAGGCTCGACGATCGGTCTGACCTGAATGTTGTAAGCGACCGGCCTTTGCGACTCACATACGAGGATATCGGATGGCTCCATTAGAGACCCCCCGCTGGTCAATCAAAACCTCATCCTTGCCCACTAATTCGTTCATAATTGTGGAGGCGAGGAAATAGGCTAGGGTACCTATGATCGCCGCAGACGAGATGCTCAGCAGTATCGTTATTGGCGGATAGAATAGAAATGATATCGGAGCATCGTGGAACAATCGACGAAGAAAAACAGCGCAAAAGGAATATGTCTCAGTCGACCATAGGGTAGTTCAGTTTCTATCGCCAGGCAGACGATTATTAACGTTGTCAATATCCATCTGATCATTCCAGGTAATTTGGGTAATAGGTACCCACGTTCGCTGATTGGTCAAGAATCCTGAGTACTGATGGGAACTGTCTTTTTGCCTATAATAGAAAAATGAGTGAAATACCAATTACTGTAATACCAGGAGATGGTATCGGCGAAGAAATAACACAGGCTGTACTGACAGTTCTTACGGCGCTTGACTGTGGTCTGGTATTTGAAGAAGCGCTTGCCGGAGGACCAGCTTTAAAACAGGGATTAGACCTGATTCCTGAGGAGACGCTTCAGCATATTGAGAGAAATCGGGGTACCTTGAAGGGACCGATTACCACGCCCATCGGAAAGGGTTTTACATCGGTCAATGTCTCACTCAGGCAGCACTTTGATCTCTTTGCTAATGTTCGGCCTGCGCTTTCGATACCGGGTGCGACGACTCGATATTCCGATATCGATATTCTGGTTGTCAGGGAAAATATGGAAGGGCTTTACTCAGGTGTAGGCCATGTTCGAAGTGAGGATGGTGAACGAGCAGAACTGACAAGTGTGGTAACGAGAAATGGGTGTACCAGAATCCTGCATCATGCATTTTCTCTGGCGCAAAGGTTGGGTAGACGCAAGGTGACCGTGGTTCACAAGGCGAATATTATGAGATCCACCTCTGGTCTGTTTCTTGAAGTTGCACGTGAGGTTGCTAGCGAATATGCCGATGTTGAATGTGAAGAAATGATTGTTGACAACTGCGCTATGCAGTTGGTGATGAACCCACATCGGTTCGATGTCATCGTAACAACTAATCTGTTTGGGGACGTGCTGTCCGATCTTTGTGCAGGCCTGGTCGGCGGACTTGGCTTGGCTCCGGGTGCAAACATTGGCGAGCATCGAGGGATTTTTGAAGCCGTCCACGGCAGTGCGCCTGATATAGCCGGTTGTAACATTGCTAACCCTACTGCATTACTGCTCGCCAGCGCGATGATGTTGGATTACCTGGAAATGCCTGAGCCTGCAGCTCGGGTCAGGACAGCAGTTCGCCATGTGATTGGTGATGGCAGGATTCTGACTCCCGATCTGGGAGGAGATGGCACGACTGATCAATATACGCAATGTCTGCTGGAAGAACTCGGCCATTAGGTTTCGAGTTAGCGATCGTCGTTGAAGTGAACTCGAGACTTATGTAATTTTGCCAGCCTGATGAATAATGGCCCTGGAGTTGAGTTGTATTGTCGTTGTTGGTTCCTTGTTCATTCATTGATGTGTGCTGCAGATTTTTATTCCCTGGCATGAATCAGCGATATATGAAATTGAATATATTGTTGATCTGAGTAAGTTGCTCAGGGATCAGAAAGTAAACATCTGGATTCCATTACCAGTTCATGGTCATGACCAACAGGTTCTGAGTTCAGAATCGTTTACCCGTACGCAGAGTCACGAGATCAGATCGTGGACAGGTTGCCGGTTAAGTTATTGTTCCATCGAGTTGAGGTAGATCGTTTGAGTTGTATCTCGCATCGTCGGTAAGGTTATTTCTTCATTAGATCGAGAACAGCTGCTGTCATGGCAAAAGTGCCTGAGGTGATTGCTGGTTCCGGTTCTATTCTGAAGAACGGGGAATGATGTGATGGCAGTTTCTTGCCTTTCTTTTTCGCTGCCTCGATATCTTTGCTCGACGAGCCACCGACCGCAAAATAAGCGCCTGGTACCTGATGTTCCGTTTGTACGAAATAGGCAAAATCCTCAGCACCCATTCCTTCCTGCTTACTGGCAAAGAGGATATCGTCTCCCATGGCTTTGCCGATTGCTGATTCCAGCCGGTTGGCGAGTTCAGGGTTGTTGAATGTAGGAGGTGTGGATTCAACTGACAGGTCGACTTTTGGATACAGATCTTCCGGCAGACCTGCAGTAACCGCGACACCCCTGGCAATTCGTTCAATGGCACTCAGTAGCCCTTGCCGGACACTGTCATCATTTGACCTGACGGTGAGTTGTAACTTGACTTCATCAGGAATGATGTTGTGCTTACTTCCACCGTGGAAAGATCCGACGGTTATCACACCAGGTTGCAGTGGGCTGATTTCCCGACTGACGATAGTCTGCAAGGCGACCACCAGTTGAGATGCAATCAGAATGGGATCCTTGCCTGAATGTGGTGACGCACCGTGAGCGCCTATCCCGAAGACTGTAATATCGACACTGTCCGAAGATGAATATGCCAGCCCTTTGGGGACGTTTATCTTCCCGGCAGGTTTGCCGGCAGCAACGTGAAATGCCAGTGCATAGTCCGGTACGCCAAAACGTTCGTAAAGATTGTCATCCAGCATGGCTTTTGCCCCGCCAATGCGTTCTTCGGCAGGTTGCCCGATGAACATGATCGTACCCTGCCATTGATCCTTTCGGATGATCAGTTGCCGGGCAGTCCCGATCAGTGAAGTCATATGCACATCATGTCCGCACGCGTGCATGACTGGAACAATCCTTCCGTCCAAATCTTCCTGCATTGCAGAGGATGCGTAGCTTAAACCGGATCGTTCCTTGACTGGTAAGCCATCCATATCTGCTCTGATGAGGACCAGAGGACCATCGCCATTTCTCAAGATACCGACAACGCCGGTGCCACCAATATTCTCGGTAACTTCAATACCTAACGATTTTAGTTCGTTAGCGAGTCGTTTTGCAGTTTCATACTCTCGAAAGGACAGCTCCGGATTTCTGTGGAAATGTTCGAACAAGGCTTTGAGATTGTTGGCGTAGTCATCTTCGATGGCTGCGCCGAGTTCACTGCAGAAGACAGGCGCACATGTCAGGGCAAGGATTAAGGGAACCAGGAATTTGTGCATCTAACTATACCCTCCTATGAAAAAACTAGCTAAGTCCCAGTCCCTGGTAAACAGCTCGACCCAGACTGCCGCCTCGTTCATCCCCGACAATCGCAGCCTTCATTTGATTCATTACATATGAAAAACACAAGTGTGCATCTGTATCGATAATAATTGTTGAGCCACCGGCACCACCCCACCAGATGGTATTCGGGTTTGGCCCCATATTGATCATGTCAGTGCTGAATCCGTAACCCATGCCAAATCGCATGGGCATTATCAGCACTTTGTCCGGCCCGCTGATTTGTTCCTCCAGGGCTCGCCTGCATCCTTGCTCACTCAACAGTTGCTTACCGAAGGCTTTCCCGTTATTAGCCATGGCAGTTTGCGCGCGGACTACGGACCGGGCATTACCATGGCCGTTGGCAGCAGGGATTTCTGCTCGTCGCCAGCCTTCTGTTCTGGTCACATCATCAGGCAGTTCGGCGCTTGCAAATACCCGAGAGGTAATGGTCTCAGGGTCCATTTGCATCAAAGGTGATTCATCGGGGGCTGGTACCAGGTCTGCGATGCGCGAAAATTCTTTTGGGTCTACACCAATATGAAAATCCGCACCGACGACATCCGCGATTTCATCTCTGAAAAAGGTACCAAAGGATTTGCCGGAAATGCGTCGTATGAGCTCACCAATCAGAAATCCCTGGGTAATTGCATGATAGCCACTGGCTGATCCTGGCTCCCACCAGGGTTCCTGGCTGGCAAGATTGTTCGTTGCTGTATCCCAGTCGTAGAGCTCATCCGTCGTCAATGCCGGATCAAAACCCGGGAGACCGGCCGAGTGGCTTAGGAAGAACTTTACGGGAAGGTCCCCCTTTCCTTTCTGACCAAATTCAGGCCAATAGTTCACAACCGGTGCATCCAAATCCAATTCACCTCTGTCAGCGAGCATCAGAGCGGAGATAAATGTCATCGTTTTCGTGGTGGAGTAGACATTGACTATGGTGTCTTCTTGCCAGTCCTGGCTACGATCAGCGTCTGTATGACCAGCCCAGATATCGATAACGTATTCACCATCGATGGTTAACGCAAAGCTGGCACCTACATCGCCGCGTTCGGTAAAGTTATTCTCAAACTCTTCCCTGACCTGGCCGAACTTATCATCGCAGTAACCATGAATATCCATACAACACCTCCCGGTTGCTAAAGTAACAAAGACTACTTGGAGACGCAGTGCTTGTCGAATTGCAGACCTGTTTGCGTTTGGACCCAGCATTCGCCTACCATGCTGAGACGTGCATTCTAGCGAGCAGGGTGTGAAGCATAACAATCTTGGTGGCGATATGGAGATTCCATCATTTGGGGAAGTGCATGAAAAACGTATTACCAGAGGCTCTTAAGATTACGAGGTTGAGGTAATTGGCTGTTTTATCATCAGAGCCGGTACCTGTTGGTGCTAGTGCGTATCCGGATCGTGTGCCGTACCTGTTGAAGATTGTCTATGGTATTGGCGCAGCAGCTGAAGCGATAATCAGCGTTGCATTCAATTCATTCAATTTCTTCTTCTATACTAACATTATGGGCGTGCCAGGAACTCTTGCAGGACTGGCAATTACCATTGCGCTATTTTTCGACGCCATAACAGACCCGTTGGTTGGATCAATATCAGACAGGTGGAAATCAAAGTTGGGAAGACGTCATCCCTTCATGTTTGCGGCGCCAATTCCTGTGATGACCTGCCTTTTCCTGATTTACACGCCTCCGGAGTCTTTCGAAAGTTTTGGTTTGTTTCTCTGGTTAACGGTCCTGACGGTACTAATGCGATCGAGTATGACATTGTTCCACGTACCTCATCTGGCATTAGGTGCGGAGTTATCTGCCGATTTCACGGAGCGGACCAGGGTAATGAGTATCAATACACTCTTTGGCGCGTTAGGAGGAATAGGAATAGCTGTAATTGCCTACTCATACTTCTTCGCGGCGACACCAGAGTACGAAAACGGACTGTTGAATCGAACCGCCTACTCAACATTGGCAGTTTCAGCTTCTATATTTGGGGGTGTCGTCATGGTGATATCGACTGTTCTTACCATGAAGGTTATCCCAAGGCTACCCAAACCACTTGTGGATCTACCCAGGTTCTCCATTAAAGAATTTATTGTTGACTGTAAGTCCGCGCTGGAAAATAGAAACTATCTGATGTTGTTAATTGGCTATCTTCTTCTAAGTGCAACTTTAGGTACTCGAGAAACGATCAACCTGCATATGAATACCTATTTCTGGGAGTTCCTGCCCGAACAGATCCGCTACATTCCCTTATTTGCACTTGTTGCACCCATTATTGGTTTTGTGGTGACGGCCCCTCTACATGAAAGATTCGAAAAGAAACCGGTAATCATATTCAGCCTCATAGCCATCCTGGTGTTTGCTACAGCCCCAATAGTTTTGCGGATTGTGGGTTTCTTTCCGAGCAATCACAGCGTCGCGTTGTTGCCAACCATCATTACATTCACTGTATTGTTCGCAACTTTTGGGGTAATTCTGTACATCAGTGCCATGTCGGCGCTGGCAGACATTGCAGATGAGCAGGAGCTGATGACACACCGCAGGCAAGAAGGCGTGTTTTATGCAGCGCGGTCCTTTTTTGCAAAAGCCTCATCGGGCCTGGGTCATTTACTGGCGGGGATTGCAATCGATGTGATTCAGTTCCCCGTTAGCGCAGAACCTGGGTCTGTCGATGCGGAAAAAGTTTTTCAACTCGGCCTGGTGGATGGACCTATCGCAGTGATTCCTGGTGGGATCGCTGTTTTCTTCTATCTGAAATACAAGCTAACACGTGAAAAACATGCTGAAATTCAGACAGCGCTGGTTAAACGTCGGGCTGCTGAGGCCGGATAGTGCCATTTGGCATCGGCCTGATCCCGTGTTTGCATTAAGGTTTTCCTTCATGGTCAATGATCATGATATCTCCAGTATTTTCACTGATCGACATTTCCCCCGCACCCCCCGCACGCGGCTCACTTCTACATTTCCCTATTGAACGCACAATTTGATCGAAGAAATCCCATCGTGAGTCTCAGAGATAGATGAACTGTCCTGTGCAACATTAATTGCGAGTGATAAACATAATAAAATCAATAGTATAGATTCTTGATGTGCAGGTTCATCCTCATGACCATTCATACGCTATTAGATAGACGCAAATCATTGAGGTGTGGTTTGGAGCAGAGGGTAAAAAAGTGCCGAATTGAGTTTGCGACAGCAGATGACCGGCAACCCTGGGGTAGCGTATAGTTAATATTAATGTAGGCATAGAACAACCATTGGACGACGATATCGCAAACGAATCTGACTATCCTGATGAATCCGCGAAAAAGGCGGATTCTATAAAATCCATATTCTATGCGCTGTTCGCGAACCTGGCGATTGCCCTGGCAAAACTTGGTGCAGCTATTACCACCGGTTCCGGTTCCATGTTGGCTGAGAGTGTGCACTCCTTCGCAGATTGTTGTAATCAACTGCTGCTGTTGCTTGGTTTGAATCGCGCTAAACAACCACCATCGCCTGATCACCCTCTTGGTTTTGGCAAGAGTATCTATTTCTGGTCATTTATCGTCGCGTTGATGTTATTCAGTATGGGTGGTCTATTCTCAGTATATGAAGGTGTACATAAACTATCTGAAACTGAGCCTCTAAGATCACCCTTAATTGCGATTGGTGTTCTGGCGTTTTCTGTTGTCGCAGAGGGGCTTTCGTTGATGGGGTGTATTCGAGAAGTCAATAAGGAGCGATACGGAAGAAGCTTCTGGCGATGGTTTCAGGAAACCAGACGAAGTGAGTTGCTGGTGATATTCGGCGAGGATCTTGCTGCACTGCTGGGTTTGTCATTTGCATTGCTGGCGGTGTCAATGACTATGATAACGGGTAATGTTATTTATGATGCGATTGGCAGCATTGGTATTGGCGTATTGCTGATTGTCATTGCATTCCTGCTCGGTGTCGAAATTAAGAAACTCATTATTGGTCAAAGCGTTGAGCCCAGAAGGCTGAAAGAGATGCGTGAATTTCTGGCTGGAGAGGACACCATCGCTGAGATCTTTAATCTAGTTACATTACAATTAGGCGATGATGTTATGGTAGCGATTAAGGCGCGGATGCATCCTCTGGGATCCGAAACAGACCTGATCAAAGCCGTTAACGCAATTGAAAATAGACTTAAGGAAAAGTTTCCTGAGGTGCTTTGGTCATTCTTCGAGCCAGATATTTCTGATTGAGGTAATCCCGGCCGGTGTACAGCTGGAGGCCTTAAATGATCCAACTCGTCTTGAACTCTGTGTTACTAGAATGGAGAAGAAACAGCTAAATACCTGTTACTTTCAGTCAATGAAACATTTCCTTCTAACGTGCATTTTCATATATTCGAGCTTATCTTTTGCAGAGACCCAGAGCTGTAGAAGGTTTACTTGATCCTAGTGATGGCACGTCGAGAAGGATGGTTTCGTTAGTCTGGCCGGTGACTAGGACTTTTTCTGGCTTCGAATCAATCAGCATTATCTTGGCGTCACTCAGAAGGCTGCTGATGTGTTAGTCTGAAACGAGTTGCCGGCAGTGTGGTGGCTTTGGTGATTTCTGCCCCATCGTCTGGTGCATAAATATAATGACTTGGGATGTCTGTGTATGAGTGGAACTTTACGCGGTAAGGTATGTGTTGCCGGTGTCGCTGAGACGACCTACTACAAGCGTGGTGAGGCACCGGATGCCGAATTCAAACTAGCCCTCGAAGCCATCGTGAAAGCATGTGAAAACGCGGGCATTTCAGCGAAGGAAATTGATGGATTTTCATCCTTCAGCAACGATCGTAGTGATGCATCCAGACTCTCTGCTGCCTTGGGAATACATGATATGCGACTGGCCAATATGCAATGGGGCGGTGGCGGAGGAGGTGGTTCCGGGGCTATTGCCAACGCTGCGGCTGCTATTGCGACAGGACAAGCTGAATGTGTTGTCGTGTTTCGAGCTCTGGCTCAGGGGCAGTTTGGCCGATTTGGTCAGGGACCTCAGCGAAACACCATATCGGGAGAATTTGCTCACACCATTCCCTATGGTCTGATGTCTCCAGCACAGATGTTTGCTATGAAAGTTAATCGATTCATGTATGAAAATAATGTTAAACAAGATGCGTTGCGCGCGATTTCACTGGCCTCCTATCATCATGCACAGAACAACCCTCGCGCTGTTATGCATGGTCGACCATTGGATGAGAAGAAGTACGAGAACTCCCGATGGATTGTAGAACCTTTTCATCTCTATGATTGCTGCCAGGAGAATGATGGAGCTGCAGCGATGATCTTTGTTTCTGCAGATCGCGCGAAAGAATTTGATCACCCGCCTTGCTATCTCCTGAGTGCGGTTGCCGGCTCTCATCATAGAGCCGGTGCGCCCGTTCACAACGCGCCGGACTATGCGACCTCAGCATTTAAAACCCTGGTTCCTCGTTTATATGATATGGCAAAAGTGAAAGCCGGGGATATTGATGTACTGCAAAGCTATGAGAATTTCACCGGCGGCGTTCTGATGAGCATCGTCGAACACGAATTCTGCTTACCATCCGAATGCAATGAATTCTTCACCCTTGAGAATCTGACGAATCCAAATGGCAAACTGCCACTTAACACAAGTGGCGGGAACTTGGCGGAATGCTACATGCACGGGTTGGGTCTGAATATTGAAGCAGTAAGGCAAATCTGGCGGGAGTCGAGTAACCAGGTGGACAATGCAGAGGTATCAATGGTGATATCCGGACCAATGGTAACACCGGTGAGTGCCTCGATCTTCGGTTCGGAGGCTACATTATGAGCTACTATTTAAAGCTAGGTCTGCCAAAGCCCGTTCCTGCTCCTGACGGATTAGACGCGCCTTTTTGGGAGGGGTTAGCTGAAGATAAACTGATGATTCAACGATGCAGGGCCTGTCAACGTTGGCAATGGGGCCCCGAATGGATTTGCCACGGCTGTCACAGCTTTGATCTCACATTTGAGGAAGTTGAACCCAAAGGTGTTATCTATAGTCACGAACGAGTCTGGCATCCCGTCCATCCCGCACTTAATAACCAGGGACCCTACATCGTTGTCCTGGTTGAGTTAGCGCAGTCGCCAAGTGTACGAATTGTCGGTAATTTATTGGGTGACCCTGAACAGACCATCCCGATCGGTGCAGAAGTCGCCGCCGTGTTTGAGCATCATCTTGATGATGATCCTGTGCATACATTACTACAATGGCAACTGACCTAGAGGGAAAGCGGCACGTCGGCACATTAAATCAGCAGTAAGGAAATCAGCAGTAAGGAAATCAGCAGTAAGGAAATCAGCAGTAAGGAAATCAGCAGTAAGGAAATCAGCAGTAAGGGGTTAACGAACGGCAGTAAAAACAACAACCTGAAAAAGGAGCTTCATCCATGAACAAAAGAAGTTTGCAAATATTACTATCGTTGCTTTTGCTTTTGATTGTTTCGAGTGCGCAGGCTGCGAAACCACCTTTTTGGGAACATGAAGAAGTAGTTGAAAAGTACCTGGAGATTGGGTTGTCAGACCAGGAAGCTGTGAGATTTCGTATTGCCGTCACGGACTATCTTTATGAAGTCGAAGCCATGGTTGATAAGACGTTACGTCGAAACGATACCGGTGCGGGAAAGCTCATAAAGAGAAAAAGCAAGTCTCTGGCGAAGAATTTGGATGCGGATGTATCGAAGTTTTTGACTGAAGATCAGATGTCGAGATACCAGGGTTATAGAAAAGTGCTCATTAAGAAAATGCTAAAGGCATACCAGTGGCGTTTGTAGGAGAATCGCATGGATGATCGGCAGATTTCGACTCGCCAGCAAATTGAAGCGATGGTGGATAATCAATGGCAGCGCCTGGCTCGTGCGGGCACATGGTTTAGCGGTCAGGAGCGAGTCGAGATTGCGAAGGTGGCGCGGGAAGCACAAAGCCATGATGAATCCGGGCTATATGTCCTGACTGAGGTTGCGACTGAGGCAGCGAAAAAGATCGCGACAGAAGCGCATACGATTGACCAACAATGGGTTGAGGAGTGCGGTGAGCGAGGACTGGCTCTTTTGCCGATGGTTGAACTCACTGCAATTATCGCACAGCTGTCTGCCATTGATACCTATTATGTCGGCGTGGGTGTAACACCCCGAAACCTTCCCGAACCTCAGCCTGGCGAGCCGAGTCAGGAAGAGGTCAAAGGCGCAAAACTGATGCGAGGTTGGCTGCCAACGAGAGGCGTTGCAGGGGCACCAAACTGTTTTTCTGGCGTTGCAGCTGAAGCTGATGCGCTACATGAGATTCATGGGGCTTTGTATCTCAGCATGCCTGAAATGATGGACATGAATATCACCAAAGGTTTGCATCGAAGCCAGATTGAATTGTTAGCGGCAAGGACATCAAACTATAACGATTGCTTCTACTGAACTATGGCACATTCCAGCATGCTCCGTGCGAGTTGTGAAGCAAATCAGATTCAACTGGATGTGAGCGTTGTGATTGATCCGACTCAAAGTTGTGGTGTGACCCACTATCGAGAACTCCTCACATTTACAGATAATCTGCTGGTGGGGGATTCCGAGGCACTTAACGGTGCACGTGAGCAACTGCGTGCAGTTGTCGGTGACGAAGGTGTCATTCGAGCGGCTGGAGCAGTGGGAACATTTCAAATGATGAACCGTGCTCTTGATACACTGGGAGCTCAGCTTGGAAAGGAGCTGAATCCTGAATTGAGATTATTAGCAGATAAACTAAATATGACGCCACCAGCTCACTGGGTATAAGCACAGTTGTCAGCTAAGAAGGTATTGATATGAAAATTGAAGAGCATGTAGAGGCCATAAAACAACAAGGCTACTCTATTCTGCACGACCTGTTGCCCATTGAGCAGGTTGACAGCGTAAAACAAGCACTTGCACCCTGGCTTTCGAAAGAGCATATGGGACGTAATGATTTTGAAGGATTTCAGACTGAACGCGTTTATGGCCTGCTTGCCAAGTTGCCGTTCTTGTCGATGCTGGTCGAGCACCCTGATGTACTGGCGATTATTGACAATTTCCTCGAAAAAAACTATTTACTGACATCATACCTTGCGATCAATATCCACCCAGGTGAAACGGCTCAGACATTTCACGGAGACCATACGCAAGTACCAAACTGTAATCGAAATGATATTAACGGAATGAGTGCTCTGTGGGCTTTTGACGATTTCACAACTGAAAATGGGGCAACCGAAATAATACCAGGTAGCCATACCTGGTCGAGGCAAGAACCGATCCCCGAAGATGCCGGGATAAGTGTGCAGATGAGTGCCGGATCTGTCGTGGTTTACCATGGATCTTTATACCATCGGGGTGGCGCGAATAATTCAACCGAGACTCGACTTGCACTTACGCCTCAGTATTGCCAACCCTGGCTAAGACAGTTGGAGAATATGCCGCTGGTGGTGCCACCAGATCAGGCCGGTCAGTTTTCCAGCAGGATTCAGGCGTTGCTTGGCTACAGTATTCGCGATCCTGGTTTCATGGGGTTTGTAAACGGATTGCATCCAAAGCGTCTGATTGATGAGAACTACCAGGGTCGAAAAGTACGCGGTATTCCATCCTAGCCGTAGCTATGATGAAAGGAAGAAAACTCAAAATGTGACGCCAGATTTTTTCTGAAGTTGATCAGGTACGGTCTGTCATATCTCAAATTCATCAGAACTTCAGTAACCTATTGGATTTCTTACAGCTAACTTTGACTTCTTAGAGTTAACACCAATGTAACGCCGCCTCGGTGAATTATCCGGGCTAGTACTTAGCCGAGCGCACAGGATGATTTAAAATCCTTCTATAACTGCTAGTTGGTACGTTCAAATATGGCCAGATGCAATGTGTGCACGAATCGAAATTGTGGCAAATTCTTCTTCAATCGAAAACCGCTGCGTTCAAATCTTGCTGCAATTGAAGCCAGGTTTGTTGCATGCTGGATCGATTTTTTTTTGGTAAATCTCTTCCTCAGAGCCCGTTTTAAGGAAGTTACGGAGTAGGGAGAGAAGTAGGAAATAAGTACATACTTCCTGGCCACGCGACACAGTTCCGTAATGACGCGATCCCTCACTTCGTCGTTTGGGAAATGGTGATAGACACGGAAGCACAAAACGGCATCAAAAAAATCGTCATCGTAGGCTAGATCTTCCAGATCTCCCGTCACGATCTCACCATACAATTGTGTTTTTTCAAGCTCCCTTCGTGCGACCTCTACCGCACTCTCACCAAGATCCAGCCCCGTCGCATCAAAACCCATTGAGGCAAGCAATATGGTTGCCCTGCCAACCCCACAAGGTGCATCCAGAACTGACTTCACGCCGTCAGTCAGCCCGAATCCCCTGCGAACAAGATCCATTTCGGCTTTATCTTTATGCGGTTTTCGTCTTACGTAATCTTCCGCAGCCTGTGGATCATGCTTGATTCGTTCTTTGTAGTGTTTTCCCGGTTCAGACAAAGTATGTTTACCTCTTGACCAGGTGGAATGCAGTTTGGATTGCTTTATATCCTATCCTCTGTCTTCATACTAGGTATCAGAATTCAAAACAACCCGGTAAATACGTGCACAACAAATGGACAGGCTAAAAGAACAACATATCGCACCCGCCTGGAGAGATTGGCTGGCAAATGAAAACCTGGATTCTTTTGAAACGTGGTGGCGACTGGAACTTGAAGAAGTCGACGAGGGAAATACCTGGCGCGGTGGCTGGAGTCGAGTGTTTCGATTTGAGCAAAAAGACAGGCATTTTTTTGTTAAGCGACAGAGCAACCATTTAAGCCATGCTTTTCTTTTCAAGGTGCCAACTTTCAAAATTGAGTTTGACAGAATCAATCAATATACAAGGCTCGGTATTCCCTGCCTGGATATAGTGTATTTTGGCTGGCGCAAAGAGTCAGGAAAGAGTCAGGCGATCCTCGTTACAGAAGCTCTTGATGATTACTTGCCCCTCAACATATTGCTGGGATCGGAGCCCAGAATGCTATTCAATACGAGAAAAGCGTTGTGCGAGTCTGTGGGCAGGGCGATCTCAAGATTGCATGCAGCAGGAATGTCACACTTCAACCTTTACCCGAAACACATTTATCTTCGACATACAGGAAATGAATGGCTGGTCAGGTTTATTGATCTAGAAACCAGCAGATCCAACTTCGGCTTAAGACGTCGGAAACAAAGGGACCTTGAGACGTTGTCACGAAGGGTGGGACGGGTGAGTCGGACGGACAGACTGCGTACTCTGTTAGCCTATCACGGTAAAAGCAGAGTTGATCTGGAGATAAGAAAAGAGATCAGCCAGATTAACCAACGGACGGTGCGCAAGTTGGCATAATAAGCAAGAGGTTTGTGAAGGATCCCGCGTTAATTAGTGTGGGATTACTAATTTGGTACAGGAGAGCATTTCAGTGCATCAGGTGAATTCACCTTACTCTGATTAGTAGGTACTTACAGAAAGAATTAACATCTGTAGCGTCAATCAGAAGCCAGAGCTTTTTTCCGGAGCCTCAAGCCCACGCCGGGCGTGCCGAGTGAGACCGTGGCTCGCGAGCAGGTGAGGGGAGTCGCCGTTGCGATCGTGGGCGTGCTCAGGGGGAAAGGTTCTGGTTCCTGATTGACATGGATTCAAGAGAAAATTGTTCATGGAACAGCATACTATTCTGAAAAGAATGACCGCTGCTAAAAAGTCAAGCGTTCTAGTATTAGTCTGATGCCGGTATCCATTTTAGTGAGAATTGTGAGGATGACCTTTATCATGACGAGACTTCCCTGGTTTCTTCTGCGATTGTTAGAGAAAGTATTTTCTAATTCCGGTAGGTCATGTCTCAAACAGTTGATTCACAATGCAAGAGTCGACTAATTCAAAATCACCTTACCAACAACCTTTCGGTCAACCAATAGCTGATACCCTTCAATGACATCATCCATACTCATCAGGTGAGATATAAAGGGACTGATACGCCCAGTCGCCAACCAGTCTATCAGGGTGCGAGAGTTCTTTTCACTTTGTGCCGGGTTGTGGCGTTGTAAACCTCCGATGGAGTAACCAATCACTGCGACATCTTTAACCAGCAAGTGATTGGTTTTTGCTAATGCAGCACGACCGCTGGTAAAACCGACGATAAGAATTCGTCCAAAAGGTGCGATACAGCGCATGGATTCATCGAACACGTCGCCACCGACAGGATCATAGATGACATCTGCTCCTCTTCCGTTTGTCAGTTCTTTTACCTGGTCTCTAAAACCATCGTTGTAATTGATGACGTGATCAGCACCGAGTTTCGTGACTACAGCCAGCTTCTCATCTGAACTTGCTGTGCCGATGACTCGAGCGCCATAGAGTTTTCCAATATCAACTGCTGCAAGGCCGACGCCGCCTGCTGCACCATGAACCAGCAATGTCTCGCCTGGTTTTAGGTTGGCACGCTGCATACCGTAGTAGGCCGTCGTGTAATTGTTTCTGAAAGATGCAGCAACATTAAGATCCACTCCTTCAGGCACCTTGGTTACCGCGCGGGTTGAAATATTGATCTGCTCAACGCAACCACCTGGGGCCATTACTCGATCTCCAACCGCAAAGTCCGTCACACCAGGACCAACCTCGGCAATGATCCCGGCAGCCTCACCTCCGACAACAAAAGGCAAAGACGAGCTGTCCTGATACTCACCCGCGATTCTGACGAGATCACTGAATTGAATGCCTCTTGCCTTTAGATCTACCTTCACCTGAGCCTCATCGGGCGGCCCTGGTGGATCAATGTCCCGTATTTCGAGATCTTCATGGGAGCCATATTTGATGCAGTAAACTACCTTCATCGATCAGGTCCTCTAACTGTTTATGCAGAATGCAGCCAGATCTCTGGCGGTATCTCGACTTATCTCAGGACAAGCCATAGGGAAAATCTCGGTACCATGTATCGTTCCCATCACCTGCCGGCATCGTGCGCTGACACCAGTTTGAAGTAGGAGTCGATAGAAATTGATACCTTCATCACGCAGAGGATCACATTCATTCACACTGATAACTGTTGGAACCAGACCTTTCACGTCTTCGGTTGTGGCGAATCCCGGCCAGGCGAGCGGATTGCCCTTCTCAAATTCTTCGATACCATATGCCATGGCGCCGTGATTGTTATGCAGTTCCAACAGAATACCGTTGTTCTCGATTGAAGATGGATTTTTTGATTGCGGCCATTCTCCGGCGATATAGGGACAAAGGGCATATAGTCCCTTGATTAAATTCTGATTACCATCTTGTTTCAACTTCAGACCCGTTGCTAGAGTCAGGTTGCCACCGCCACTTTCACCAGCGATCACTATCCTTTCAGGGTCAATTCTTAAAGAATCGGCATTGGCGTGTACCCACTTCACGCCAGCTGCGCAGTCGTTCAACCCGGCAGGAAATGGCTCGATTTCAGGAGCAGAAGACGGTACCAGGCAGTTCCGAAAATCCACCATAGCCACGGCCACGCCGCTGGCAGCAATGATCTTTCCCCATGCTCGATAGTTACCATCAAAACATGACATGGACTGCATACCCCCGCCATGTATGTAGTAGACGCAAGGCAGAATTTGATCATTATCAGCACGGATGTATTGGATGTTGACGGAATTGCCATCTGGTTTCGAGGTGAAGGTGACTGTGCTGGTCGTGAGTCCGGCAGAAGGAGCGATGTCTTCGCTGTCGCACATATCCAGGAAGGCTTTGAGACCGGCTCTTTGAGTCTCGGCATCTTCCGTTGCGGCGTTGGCTAAGAGCTGCTCCCTGCTTTCTACATTTTCACTAACCGACATCACCTCCATGGCGCCAAAGAGGGCCTTGATACGAGGGTCTATTCTTGGATCTTCTGTTAATTTTGAGTTCACCTGATTTACCTCTCTGATTGCAGAATCTAAGTTCTTCATTCTGCCATAAACAGACATTAATTTTGCAGCGCACCCAGATGAATCCAAGGAATAAAATTGGGGATCGTGGTTTTATAAGAAGTGCTAGCCCGGATAATTCGTCAAGGGATCGGCTTATATTAATGTAACGCCGCCTTGGTAAATTATCCGGGCTGGGTTGTCTGTGCCAGAATTTTGGGGATCTGATCCTCGTTGCCCATGGCCATAATATGCACACCTGCACACTTTTCGCGGATTTCGTTGATAGTACGAACCGCAATTTCGGTACTGGTTGTCCTGACATTTTTAGCCTGTTCGATTTCTCTGATCAGATCCTCGGGGATGTTGATGCCGGGAATCTTATTGTTCACGAAGTTGGCCATTTTCACTGACTTGATCGGCATGATGCCTGCAAGGATTCTTATCGGCAGGTGTGCGATATGATCCATAAATTGGAGAAAGGTGAATGGGTCATAAATCGCCTGGGTTTGAAAAAACCAGGCACCAGCTTCCGCCTTCTCCTGCAATCGAGAGATTTCGGTGTCGAGGTCATCGACGCCCGGGTTGACAACCGCACCTATGTTGAAGCCTGGTTTCCCTTGCAAAGGATTACCCATCAGGTCGTGGCCCTCGGTGAGTGAATGAGCAGCCCGGATCAGTTCGGTGGTTGCTAGATCGAATACGGGTTTCGCATCAGGATGGTCACCCAGATGCGGGGGATCACCGCCCATACAGACCAGATTTTCGATGCCAAGTAGTGCTGCCCCCAACATATCGCTCTGTAAACCCAACCGATTCCGATCTCGTGTTGTCATTTGCAGGATAGGCTCGCAACCTAAATCGAGTAAGCGAGTTGCCACAGCGACTGGTGACAGGCTCATTATTGAAGAATGAGAGTCTGTTAGATTGAATGCATCGACGCAGTCCTTCAGTGACTCTGCTTTGTTCAGCAGGTCAGTGATGTCTATTCCTTTTGGCGGTGTGAGTTCTGTCGTTACGACAAATTCACCTTTGCTCAGCTTTTCATATAGTTTGCTCACATGGGGTCCACTTGAATGTTAGTCAAAAGTTAGCAGGACATTGCCTGCCGACACTTTACCAAGGGAAGGTTGTGATATGCCATGCTTAAAGCACTGTCAGTTTCATCAGGCTGGTACGGTTTGATGCCAGCCATTTTTGCAAGCAGGTCCTTTTGTTTCTCTAGTAGCCGCAGTGACGGGCGTGATCTGGAGCAGGATGTAGAATTCATTGGTAAACAGGCTTTACAGGCCTTCCGGCTCTATTCCTTTAGAGATGATCAGTTTGTTACCATGAAGAATACACAGATTGACGAATGAAAATACTGAAAAAGACTGGCGGGGGAGAATATGAACAATAATGTTGTGATCACTTGTGCAGTAACCGGGGCAGGGGACGCTATAGATAAACATCCTGATCTACCCGTTACGCCTGAACAGATAGCTGAAGCCGTGATTAATTCAGCAAGAGCTGGCGCAGCTATTGCTCACATCCATGTGCGTGACCCGGAATCCGGTAAGGGGGCTCGAGATCTTGATTGTTATAGGGAGGTGGTTGAACGGGTCCGGGCTGATTCAACCGATGTCGTTGTCAATTTGACCGCGGGTATGGGAGGCGATTGGGTACCGGGAGATAATAATCCTGCTGAGGGAGGTCCCGGCACTGATATGGTGGGACCTGCTGAACGACTGGCGCATGTGGAAGAACTTCGCCCGGATATATGCAGTCTGGATTGTGGCACGATGAATTTCGGCGAACGGGAAATCTACATCAATACCGCTGATTACCTGCGTGAAATGGCACAGAAAATAAAATCCTGGGGTGTAAAACCCGAACTTGAAGTATTTGAACTTGGCCAGATCCGCTTCGCGAACAGGATGATTGAAGAAGGTCTGATTGCCGATCCACCCTTGTTCCAGATATGCCTGGGTATCCCCTGGGGTGCCCCAGCTGATACCGATAGCATGCTGGCGATGAGAAATGCGCTAAGTCCGGGTGCCAGGTGGGCTGGATTTGGTATAGCGAGAATGCAAATGCCCATGGTCGCCCAAGCAGTATTGTTAGGTGGTAATGTCAGAGTTGGTCTGGAGGACAACCTGTACCTCGATCGTGGTGTACCTGCATCCAATGCGCAACTGGTTCAAAGAGCGACTGAAATCATCGAAAAACTGGGTGCCAAGGTTGCGTCGCCAGATGAGGCTAGAGAGCAATTGCAGTTGGGGTAGCGTACAATCACTCTCATAATAATAATTGCAAAAGCCAGGGGAGCGCTTGAACACTGAGCCGAAACTCGAGGGGCGCTCACGGGGCTCAATTTGGACCTTGTATGACTGGTTTCGTGGAGTCCTGGACGATTTTCTACTGGGCTCGGAAAAAGAAGTAGAAGTAGACTGGTTTATTTTTGGGGTTGGATTCAGCTTGCTTCTTCTGGTGATTCTGCCAATTATCTTCTTTCCGGATGCATCTCGATCAGCCATTAATCAGGTATTTGAATTTCTGACCGAGACACTTGGCATAGTCTATATCATAGCCGCGAATGCTGTCCTTGTGTTGCTGCTTTGGATTGCAATGAGCAGAAGGGGAAAGGTGGTTTTGGGAAGTGTCGATAAACCTGCATATTCGGGTTTTAGCTGGGCTGCCATGCTTTTTTGCGCAGGTATTGGTGCATCACTGATCTATTGGGGTGCTGCCGAGTGGGTTTTCTACTACGTTGCCCCGCCATTCGGCGTTGAACCCAAATCATCAGAGGCGATCAAGTGGGCTATAAGCTACGGGATTTTTCACTGGGGACCGGTTGGCTGGGCATTGTATTGTCTCCCTGCAGTCGCCCTGTCATGCAGTTATCATGTTAAACAGATTCCTTCATTGAGATTGAGTGATGCCTGCGAACCAGTTCTGAAGCAGCATACCCGAAAGTGGCCCGGCAGAGTGATAGACCTTTTGTTTATCATTGGTTTGCTGGGTACTGGGGCGACTGGCTTAGGTCTCGGTACTTCAGTTGTAGCCTCCGCTGTTTCCAAGCTGACCGGTATGCAGGACGGGATCGAGATGCAGCTCAGCATTATTGCTATCGCGACTTTGATGATTGCCTATAGCGTATCACGTGGAATGGATGCAGGTATCAAGGTACTGAGTAATATCAATGCAGTACTAGCTCTTCTTCTTATTGGCTTTGTGCTGCTTGTCGGACCGACACGCTTTATTCTGGAAACCAGTGTGGTGGCAGTAGGCACTATGGTGCAGAACTTTGTAACGATGCTTACCTGGACCGATCCATTGGAGAAAAGCAGTTTCGTTGAAAACTGGACAGTCTTCTATTGGGCCTGGTGGATGGCACTGGGGCCGTTTGTTGGCATGTTCGTCTGCAAAATCTCAGAAGGCAGAACAGTCAGGTCGGTCATTTTTGGTATGTTAGGTTGGGGAACCCTTGGTTGTATACTCTTTTTTCTGGTGCTTGGGAACTACGCCCTGTTTCTTGAGGTCAATGGCATTTATCCAGTGGTGCAGGAAGTGATGGAGGTGAGTCCTTCCACTGCGATCAGCAGTATTATTGAGCTCTTGCCATTGGGTTCGATGTTGCTCGTATATCTTGCCATCATTGGTCTGATCTTTATGGCTACAAGCTATGACTCTGCGTCCTATGTCCTGGCGGCTGGTGCAAGCAAGCGAATGGGTGAACATGATCATCCTCCCCGCTGGCATCGGGTTTTCTGGGCGTTTGCACTCGGTATTCTGCCGGTCGGTCTGCTCCTGCTGGAGGGATTGCGTATGCTGCAGACGGCTTCAGTGGTTGCTTCGATACCGCTGCTTGTGGTGTATGTGTTCTTATCGATTTCAGCCGTAAAGACGCTGGGAGAATTTTCCTAGGCTGTCGGAATATCTGGATCAAGATCTACCTGTTCGATGATCCATTGTCGAAATAGATCAATTCTCTTCAAACCAGATTTTTCACTACGACACACGAGCCACCAGTCACCGTTCGCAACTACGTGTTTATCAGGAAACAGATCAACAAGAACACCTGCCTGAATGTCCCGGGCGACATAGGGATTCATCCCCAGAGCCACTCCCTGACCTTGTGCTGCGGTGCTGATTGAGAGTTCATAGGAATCGAACTGCAGCCCATCATCCGGATTAATCAGCTTGTCGAGATTTTGAGCCGTGAGCCAGTCACGCCAATCCCTGGCTGATGGGTATACCTGGAGCAGAGTTTGATTGGCAAGATCTTCGGGAGTTCGAATTGGGTTTTTTTTGTTCAACATGCTTGGACTTGCCACAGGAAAAAGCTCAGTGGAAAACAGATGATCATAGTGGAGCGCTGCATTGTCCGGCTTTCCAATCATAACGCAAAGATCGACGTCTTCCTGCTCAAAGTTAACGTCAGCCTGAGATGTCTGCAATCTCACCTGGATATCTGGATTCGCAGCCTGGAATGAGGGGAGGCGTGGAATCAGCCATCGAATCGCAAATATTGAATAAAGTTGAATTGTGATTGCACTCGGTCCGTAGGGCGTCATGACGGAAGCCGTTCCTTCTGCGATCTGATCGAAGGCATGTCTGAGAATCGGATAATAAGTTCTGCCAGCCTTGGTCAGATCGACTGATCTTGCCTGTCGGGTAAAGAGGCGTGTGCCCAGATAGTCTTCCAGCAGCTTTACCTGATGGCTGATCGCAGAATGGGAGACGCAAAGTTCTTCTGCCGCCTGTCGAAAACTCTTGTGTCTGGCAGCAGCCTCGAAACTTCTGAGTGCATTTAGGGGTGGCAGTTTCTGTCGCATTGGTTAGATTCGTTCATGACTTCGAGTTTAACACTTGCTTCTTGTACACCTGTGAGTAGTAAAATACTTGTACAGCGTAAATCGGATAGCGATAAGTTGAATTGATTTGATTTGGTTGAATATAACTAAACTGTCGATCTAATTACATCGTTTGTTGAAGAATATGGAAGGCAGTAGTGTTCTCTAAAAAGCCGTCTCACTGTTCGTCATGAATACGACATCTACTCAACTGCAAGACAGGATAGCACTGGTGACCGCGGGTGCCTCAGGCATTGGTCGGGTGATTGCAGATCAGCTTTATGACCAGGGTGCAACTGTTTACATTTGCGATATTTCACCGGATGCACTTGGTGCCGTCAGTGAAGATGAGCGGATGAGATGCCACCAGGTGGATGTTTCAGATGTAGTTCAAGTCGCGAAGTTACTGGAGACCATTGAGAAGGAACAGGGTCGACTCGATATACTGATAAATAACGCGGGAATTGCAGGGCCAACGGCAGGGGTTGAGGATGTTTCTGTTGAGGACTGGCGTGCGACTCTGGCAGTTGATCTCGATGGTGTTTTCTATGTCACCAAATATGCCACGCCGTTGCTCAAGAAATCGACTAGTAGTGCAATTGTCAATATGTCATCCAATGCTGCGTTCAGTGGCTGTCCACTTCGATCACCCTATTCAGCAGCCAAGTGGGCAATCGTTGGATTGACGAAAACCTGGGCGATGGAATTAGGTGGCGACCAGATAAGAGTGAACGCCTTGTGCCCGGGTTCAGTCGAAGGTGCCAGAATTGATCGCGTGATGGCAAATGATGCGAAAGAACGGGGTGTTGATCAGGCCGAGATTCGCAGGATCTATGAAAGCCAGAGTTCCCTCAAACGATTTGTCGAAGCGAAAGATATTGCCAGTATGGTCCTGTTCCTGGTATCAGACTCGGGGCGCTATATTTCAGGACAGGCGATTGGAATCGACGGTCACACGGAAAGCCTGGCCTCTTTGAGCTAGACAATGGTCGACAGTGCATCCAACACGGCATTCGGTTGCTCTGACAACATCGAATGCCCACAGGGATTAAGGCGCACAATTCGGCAGTCCGGTATTCTGGATGCAACCTGTTCAGCACTGACTGGTGCTGTCATCAGATCCTGGGTGCCGATGATAACGAGTGTCTCTGACTTGATATCGGCAGCCAGTTCGGCACCGTTGACGAATTCATTACAGGCGTTCAGGTCAGTAAAAAAAACATCCTCTCTTGCCTTCTCGAGTAAACGTTGCCAGGACATGGTCATGCTGACACCGGGATTCTCATTACCACCCATTTTCCCAAAACTGCTGTGACTCCAGGTATTGGCCATATCGATCGCGTCATGATGATTGTCCCTGGCGGCATCCAGCAATTGGTCGGTTACAGGCATTGGGGTTGACGTACCAAGGAGTGCAACCGCCCGTGTCTTGTCGGGGTAACGTGATGCAAAGTTGAGTGCGACCAGTGAACCCATGCTGTGTCCCACAATTGCACCGGGACCGATATTGAGAGTCTCCATCGCGTCGCTGACCCAGTCGGCAATGGTCTCGATGCTGGCTAAGGCTTTACCGTCAGAACGACCGTGTCCGGGATAATCGAACGCGAATACGTTGTAGCCATGGCGCGCAAAATACCGTGAAGGTAATACGAATACGCTGTGGTCCATACCTGCACCATGTAGAAAGACAACATTTGGCTGAGAGTCTTTGATTCGACCTGTACCGATGCTATAGAAAGTTTTCTCACCTCTGACTTCACAATACATATCGATTAACCTCGTTTCTTTTTTGGTTGCGAAGCACGCAGGCCGCGGCGTAGATCAGCTGTTAGATCCTTTGGATCCTCCAATCCGATAGACAGGCGAATCAGACCTTCAGAAATACCTGCTGACTCAAGTGCCTGAGCATCCATGCGATGATGAGTCGTACTCGCTGGATGTATGACGAGGGATTTGGCATCACCGACATTGGCCAGATGTGAAAACACCTCAAGGTTTTCAATCAGTTTGATACCAGCCTCCCGACCCCCTTTGACGCCGAAGCTAAATACGGCACTGCAGCCCTTTGGCATGATCTGGTTCGCCAATTCATGATCGGGATGATCAGGAAGCAGTGGATGATTGACCCACTCGACCTGCTCCTGTTCTACGAGGAATTCAACCACGGCTTTAGTATTTTCAATATGCCTTTGCATGCGAAGTGGCAAGGTCTCCATGCCTTGCAGGATGTGAAAGGCGGTAGTTGGGCTCATGCAGGCACCAAAATCTCGAAGCCCCTCTTTACGAGCCCTGGTGATAAACGCCGCCGGGCCAAACTCTTCTGCGAAGTTAAGATGATGAAAGCCATCGTAAGGTTCGGTCAGGGTTGGAAATTTACCAGATGCCTCCCAGTCGAATGTACCTCCATCAACAAGCAGACCGCCGATAACAATGCCATGACCGGAAAGAAATTTGGTAGCGGAGTGCATGACAAGGTCTGCGCCAAAATCGATGGGCCGACACAGGTAAGGGGTTGCAAATGTGGCATCCACCATGAGTGGCAGCCCTGCCTCGTGGGCGATGTCTGCGATAACCGGTACATTCAGTACTTCTAATCCGGGATTGCCGACAATTTCGGAAAAAACCAGACGCGTATTGGGTTGGATCGCGGCCCTGAATGCGTCAGGGTCTCTAGGATTGACGAATGTCGTGTCTATGCCGAATCTCTTCAGCGTATAGTCCAGCAGATTATGTGAGCCACCGTAGATACTTCGAGAGGAAACAATATGATCACCGGCACTTAGAATGGTCACGATGGCGAGATGCATTGCTGCCTGACCACTGGCTGTCGCGATCGCACCGACCCCATTGTCCAGCGTCGCGATTCTCTCTTCCAGGACCGCGTTGGTAGGATTCGATAAACGGGAATAAACGTGACCAGCACGTTCGATGTTGAATAAACCCACGGCGTAATCAGTATCCTTAAAGACGAAGGAAGCTGATTGGTAAATGGGAGTTGCGCGGGCACCGGTGGTTGGGTCAGGTTGCTGTCCTGCATGGAGACTTAAGGTATCAAAACTAAGTGTTGGTGGCTTCGCCATCTACGGCTCCATTAATCTGAATAATTGAAAGAGGCTAATGGTATGTCAAAGCTGATGTTTGTTGATACCTCAATATTTGACTGTATGGCCATGAAACTTTCTCAACCCAGGGTTTGAAATGCTCACCTGACAGGCACATATTTATTTTTGACGTCGGTGACAAGATATGAAAATCTGCTTGTTTCAGATACTGACGCAGGATTCAGATGAACCAGAATGAAATAACGGTACTCGATGCCGGTATGGGTAAAACATTGTCGATGCGCGGGGTCGATATCCCCGGGACCATCTGGTCGGCGAATGCGCTCATCGTTGCAGCGGATGTGGTCGTGGATGTACACAAGGAGAACATCGCAGCGGGCGCGAGAGTTATCACGACGAACAGCTACGGTATTATTCGATCTGATCTGGCAAAGGAAAATATAGAGGATCAGTTCGAGGCGCTGAACCAGTCTGCAGGAGAATTGGCAAAGCGCGCGGTTCAGGAAAGTCGAGAAAACAGTGTCGAAATTGCAGGCAGTTTGCCACCCTTGAATGGAAGCTATCGTCCAGACCTTGTGCTGGATCGAAAGCTGATGGATGAGCTATATCAGGAACAGGCTAAACTGTTGGCGCCCTATGTTGATCTGTTTATCTGTGAAACCATGTCAACGATTGAGGAGGCGAGTGCTGCTGCTAATGCAGCAAAAGAAACTGGTTTGCCTGTACTCATTGCATTGACGTTGGATGATGACCGAAAAGGCTGTCTCAGGAGCGGTGAGCGAGTAGAAGATGCAGTTGATCAGCTCTGCGTTGTTGATCCCATCGGCATACTAGCCAACTGCTGTCTCCCGGAGAGAATCACCGATGCCATGCCGCTGCTCTCTATGTCTGGATTGGCGTTTAGAGGGGGTTATGCCAATGCTTTTAGTCGCGTACCCAGGGACTTCGAGTTAGATGGTGTGAAAGAGAGTGATCGAAAGCTACCATTGCGAGATGATCTTGAGCCCGATCTCTATGCGCGATTCGTTGAGGAATGGCTTGATCAGGGAGCAAATATCGTTGGTGGTTGTTGTGGCACGACCGCGAAACATACTCAGGCCATTACTGGGTTGTTGGCGTCTCGGGCATGTGCATGAGGGGATGCCTGATACTACCAGATAGAAACTCGCTCCTCTGGCGGAAGATAGAGCGCGTCCTCTTCTGTCACATCAAATGCGGAATACCACTCGACAACATTGCGCACCACGCCATTTACTCTAAAGTAGGGTGGTGAGTGCGGGTCAGATTTGAGGCGCTGTACCAGCGCTTCTTCACGCTGCTTTGATCGCCAGCTTTGTGCGTATGCGAGAAAGAAACGCTGATCTCCGGTCAGACCCTCAAGAATCGGTGCTTCTTTCCCCTGCAGAGAAAGTTTGTAGGCACGATATGCTACAACCAGCCCACCCAGATCGCCGATATTTTCACCCATGGTGAACTTACCGTCGATAAATGTACCAGGTACCGCTTCGTACTGGCTGAACTGATCACCCAATCTTCCGGTTAGAGACTCGAATGCCACTCGATCTTCCTGCGTCCACCAGTTTCTCTTGACCCCTTTTGCATCTGATTTCGAACCCTGATCGTCGAATCCATGGCCCATTTCATGGCCTATGGTTGCACCGATGGCGCCGTAATTCACGGCATCATCAGCATTTGGATCGAAAAATGGTGGTTCCAAAATTGCTGCCGGAAACACGATTTCGTTAAAGGGGGGCATATAGTATGCGTTGACAGTCTGTGGTGTCATAAACCATTCTTCTCGATCGGTTGGTTTATTGATTCTTGCCACATCGTAGTCTTCGAAGAACTTGCGAATTGCACGAGTGTTCCCAAAAAGATCACCCTTGTGTATCTGGATAGAGTCAAGATCCTGCCATTGATCGGGGTAACCGATCTTGGCTCTGAATGCGGCGAGTTTTGCACGAGCCTCGATCTTGGTCTCATCGCTCATCCATTCGAGTGCATCGATGCGTTCCCCATACGCGCTACGAAGGTTCTCAACCAGTGTCTGCATCTGTAGTTTGGAGGATTCAGGGAAGTACCGTTTCACGTAAATCTGACCAAGCGCTTCACCAAGCCCATTCTTGGCACCGACTCTGGAGACGCCTCGTTTCCATCTGCCCAGTTGCTTCTCCTGACCGCGAAGGACTTCGCCCCAGAACCTGAAGTTAGCATCATCGAATGCTTCTGATAGCGTGCTGGCGTTGTTCGAGGTCATATGATATGTGAGGTAGACCTGCCAGGTTTCGAGTGGGGTTGTGTTAACGAGTTCAATGAGCTGCGTGATGACATCAGGATGAGAGACGTTTAATTCAGTAAGGTCAGAATAAGTACCTGATCTGAGGAATAAATCCCAGTCGAATCCAGGATAACAATCCTTTAACTCATTGACCGTCATCGGATTATGAGTCTTATCGCGATCACGGCGATCAGCTCGAACCCACTGATGTTCAGCAATTCTGGTTTCGAGTGCCAGGATTTCTTCTGCCCCCTTCTTTGAATCCTCATAGCCGGTCAGTGAAAGCATTTCTGCGATATGTTCAAGATAGGACTCGCGAATATCCTTAAATCGTTTGGAATCTTCCAGGTAGTAATCACGATCGGGAAGACCTATCCCCCCGAGGCTGATGTTGGCGATGTATTGATCCGGATTCTCGGGATTAACTCTGATGCTGTGTATGATCGGACTCATTCCATTGACGTAATGCAGCCGACCAAACTCGGCAGTTAAGTCTGAGACATCCTCCAGGTTTCTGATTCTGTCCAGATCAGGTTTCAGTGGTGATACACCTTTCTGATTGAGGGCGTCTGTGTCCATCCAGCTCACGTAATAGTCACCCACCTTCTGTTCTGTTGATCCATGGGTTCCGCTCTTTGCTGAGAGTTCTTCAATGATACTAAGGACTCGCTCCTGGGCACGTTCATGCACGATCAGGCTCATGCTGGTACTGGTTCGGTCCGCCGGGATTTCATTTTCGTCGAGCCAGGTACCGTTTGCATATCGAAAAAAGTCGCTTCCTGGCCTGATGGTTTTGTCTCTTGCAGCGAGGTCGATACCAAAACTACCAAAGGTCTGGTCAGTAGAAGGTGCGGATACCTCGACCACGGACGCAGCATCAGGGATCTCCGATTTCTGTTGGCTGTTATCTCCGCAGGATGCCAGCAGCAACAATAATGGCAGGAGTGAAAATTTGGATATGGACATTCTTTTTCTTCTGGACTAGCAATCTGAACCAAGTTTATTTCGAGCAGTTGAATCAAGTTCTTCACCCTGAAGAAGTTGCTTGTAGGCCTGGCAGTGTTCTTGTGGGGTTTTGAAGCTGGTGTCGGTCAAGAGTTGTTCCTTGAGTTGGGCCATTGAAACCTGTTCTGAACTCATGCGGATTCCCTGGTCTCTTTCAGTATCGAGAATTATGATGCGGTCAGCATCGGGATTGTTGTTCTGCCAGGGTGTCCACTCAACTTCCCTGCCATCGCGTCCCTTGCCGGGATTGCCGTTGTAGGCGAATTCGGTCCAATAAGACATCATACTCTTCGATAACTTGTCCCTATGAGGGATACTCTCCTCATCAAACATATCGAAACCAAATCCACCGTCGAAATTTCCGAATACAAATCCAATTTCCAGACCATGGGCTGCACCCAATGCTTCACCGAAATCGAATCCCATAACAGATTTCTGCTCATCCCAGTCAAAGCGATAGGCGAAAACAGATCGACCTTGTGCACTCGTTAGATTCCGAGCGATTTCATCGACTCCTCTGGCTTTCCACGTGTTGGAGCCATAGTAGCTGTTTCGATTGTATGCTTCGGAATCCTTTAAAGAATAGGGAATACCAAAGATGGTGTTCATGCTATCCGGTGACATCATCATGAATAACTTAACTTCATCTCGATTGGTGCCGATCATCACCGGTGTCACATTATAGTTGCTGGAGTCTGAGAACAGGTCTGCAGAAGTGATGCCTTCAGGTAGAACGTGACCATCACCGAAGACCGCTGGCGCATTTAACATACCAAGCTGACCCTCATAGGTGTTCAGGATGTCCGCGGTTGATTTCCCGTATAAATACCCCCTCAGATCGCTTTTACCCATTTCGTCCTGCTGCATTTTTGCAGCATCCCGATGGGCAGCTCTTCCATCGGCAATCAGCATTTTGTTGACCACTTCTCTTGAGCTGAATGCGTGTCCCGGTTCGTCCGGATCATCTGAATAGTTTTCCGCAGCACCGAAGGAACTGACAAACAGGCCACCGCTTTCAACGATTGCTCTGTGGTACAAACCAGCCGCGAGGGGAGATGCCATCATTGTCAGGACATCAACTCCACCGGCAGATTCTCCGAATATTGTGACATTGTTACTGTCACCGCCGAACTGATGGATATTCCGCCGGACCCAACCCAGCGCAGCGATGATGTCGAGTGTGCCATAGTTTCCGGAATTGTCTTCAGGGCTCTGGGTTTCTGTTCGCAATGCCGGGTGTGTGAACCAGCCGAAAGGACCAAGGCGATAGTTAATGCTGACAAAAATGACGCCATGGCCAGTGGCCAGATTGGCGCCATCGTAATTTGCAGAACCGCCATGACCAATGCTGTTGCCTCCACCATGAATCCAGAACATGACCGGAAGAGACCCGGGTTCAGCAGTCGCCGGTGCCCAGATATTGAGGAACAGGCAGTCTTCGCTACCGTCTACCTTGCCAAAATCCTCCGCTTTCGCCCCGCTTAGCGTGCCGCCAAATTGTGCACAGACTTCACCAATCCGAGTCGCTTCCAGTTCATCCTGCCAGGCATCAGCGGGCAGTGGTGCTCGCCAGCGAAGATCACCTGTCGGTGGTTTTGCGAAGGGAATACCTAGCCAGGTCAGGCTGTCCTGCCTGCCTCTAAAACCAATTACCTCGCCACTATCTGTAGTACGTTTGGTACTGGCATCCACAGTTGGAGTTGGGGTCTCAGGCGTCGCTGAATCCTCCCCCGAGGAAAGGAAAAAGGCGATACCAATGACTAGGATAATACTGGCAATCACCGCAAGTTTCTTCATGGCGTGGATTCGCTTTGGAATAAAAAGAGTATTAATGTACGTTGATGTGGCGGCGAAATCAAAACTCTGATCGATCATGGCTGTGGGCACTATGGTTGATCATCGCTTTGGGTGGGATCATCTGCGCTACCTGGTGGTTTAGTCCGGCAATGATCGAATACCTCCTCAAGGTCAAGCTCGAAGAAAACAGCCTGCGTTTGTCGAATGTCATGATCACTCGGCCGACAGGTTGGGTACTTAGGATTCAGAAACTCAGTATTGCATCTGAAAATCAAATCCTCTCAGTGTCAGGCATGACAATTGAGCCTGTTACAGGTGATGGCACCAGTCTTGCCATCGTGGCGGATCGCGTTGAGTTTTCAACGACAACCGATAGTAATGAATCAGCCGGTGTGGTGACATGGGCTGAATTGGTTGAGTCAATTGATCAAAATCTGACCTCGCTGCCGAATATCATTCAGATAAAAGAGCTGCGAGTTTGCACAGAAGAGTGTCTTGATCTGACGGTGGACTGGTACCGTTGGCAGGCACGCCTGTCTGTTAATGTAGTCCTTGCTGAACAGGTGGCTCTAATCTCGATTGGTCGTGAACAGTCGAAAGTTGAACTAAATGGTTTTGGCAAACAGCGGTTCTACCTTGAAGGTCAGATTAGGCATTCGGTGGATGATCGAATTCATTTCGAGGCAATGAGTCAGGTATCCGCCAGGGAGCCGCCAGTCTATGAGAAGACAGACCCGGCCATTGGCTATTCAGTAGCGTTAACTTCTTTGGGAGTAGAGGTGAAAGGTTCACTTCCTCTGGATGGGATAGTCAACAGAGAGTCAATTGAGGCTCAATTTCGGGGAAATCTGGTCGTCGCAGCAGAGCTTGATTGGGAAATTGATGTTGCGTCAGTCCGCTCGCAGGACCAAAAAAAAATTGGTCTAAAAGTGGATATTAGCAGCGGTGAAATTGTAATCGAGTTAACCGGTGCTATATCTACTGTGCTAAACAATCCGTATTTTGAGGAGACAGCTGTAACGATAGGGAAAGGAGTTCGATGCCTGACTCAATACAGTTTCCTGAAGCTGGACTGCACAAGTCCTAATATCGAATTGAGTGGTGTCTATGAGGATTTTGAATTAGTCGGTGTTCTGGCGGGAATGCAAATGGTCATGGGCGAAGGTTGGAGAATCAGTTCATCTGGCACAGTAAATATTGCGCGCGACAGCAATCCGGTAGCAACCATTGAGTGGGATTTGCAGGGTGATGATCAACAGGTGCAAGCCTACTCGGAAACTGTATCCTTAATAGGTGTCCGGAATATTGTGCTTGAATTGCAGCACAACCTGACGGATCAAAAAGGGCAACTCAACTTCAGTTTTCAGCAGCCCGCAGATGAGCTGATCGGAGTTAGCCAGTTTTTTGAGATTTCGGATCTGGAAATTTTCGCTGGTGAGATTGATCTGAAAGGAGTGACTTCCTGGGATGTCTCTAAAGAGGAAATCGAGTTTCATTCATCGATCGTGATGAGTGATCTCGGCTTGGGTTATCAGGGCTACCGGCTCTCTGATGGTCATCTTGACCTGGATTTGAACGGATGGCCAGGAATCCAATCAGTATCTTCGATCTTTTCTCTCAAGCAGTTTGATATTGGCGTGCCAGCTGAGAATATTGAGATGAGAGTTGATTTGATGCTCGAACCCTTGGAACAGCGCTACATGATAAAGGGTCGTTATCTGAAAGCAGCTCTATTGGGGGGTGAGATAATGAGCCGGGACTTTCAATACGAGGCGACCAGCGGTACCGGGTACGTGAATCTGGAGCTTGAAGAGCTGGCGCTTGATCAGATCCTGGCTCTTGAACAGGAAGACTTTGAAAGTACGGGCAGCATTAGTGGTTCAGTTCCTGTTCAGATCAATAAGGGTAAGGTGAGTGTAACAAATGGGATGGCCTCAGCAGTGGCACCCGGTGGGGTAATTCGATACAAGCCCAGTGAATCTGTGCTGGGATTTGTCGCTGAAAATGATGCCCTGAAGATAGTGGTGGATGCGATGTCTGACTTTCAATATTATAGTCTGGAGGCAGTATTGGAGTATTCACCAGAGGGTGATCTAGTGGCCATTACCGGGCTCAAGGGCAGCAATCCCGGTTATGAAAATGGTCGCGACGTTCACCTCAATGTCCGGCTGGAGGAAAATCTCAAAACATTGCTACAAAGTCTGTTGTTCAGTGATGAAGTGGCGGACCAAATTGAAAAGAAAACTGAAAACGGGGTTCAGTGATGAACAGACTTTTTCCTATAGGACTACTTGTGATTGCTTTGATTGGTTGTACGCCCACGATAAGGGTGGAAGCGCCGTCTAAACCAATCGAGATCAATCTCAATGTCAAAATCGAGCACGAAATACGAGTCAGGGTGGATAAGGATCTAGATGAGTTGTTCGAAGAAGAATCAGATATATTTTAGGAGTTAATTTAATGCGTAAACTAGCTACTAGTGCACTGTTGCTCATAGCGATAATCAGTATGCCGTTACAGGCAAGCCCATTGGATGATGCCCGGAATTCAGGGCAGGTCGTAGAGTTGGCTAACGGCTACGTAAAGGCGAAGGGAGATGTACCAGCCAATATCCGTTCCCTGGTTGCGGATGTGAATAAACGCCGAAAAACCGCTTATACAAAAATTGCGAAGCGGAATGGGATCTCGGTCGATCAGGTTGCTGCTGAGAGTTATGTGAAGAGGAAGAAGAAAACTAAGAGGATGTGATTGGGTTAGGGCTCGGTTCAATAGTGCATATTACAAACATTGGTAGCGCTGACTCTTCCTTAATATGGCTTCCGTTCGGGGAAAATATATTTGTATGGGTCCCTAACCTGTATGAAGGTTGAAAAAAAGCGAATTATTAGGGGTATGAACCCCCGATCTGGTTGGGCGTATAAAGAGAGCTATCGTTCCTTTTTTAGTTTATCCAAAGCCGCTCCGACGCCGCCTAACTGTCTTGAGTCTGCTTCCCTTGGTCTTCTGCCACTGACAGCTACCATGTAGTTGGAATGGGCGGTGTGGACGGAGGTTCTGTAACCCATGGCGTCCTGGGCGCCGTTAATTGACTGCTTCAGCATTCGCAGCGTGAGTAGGTCATTTGCCGCTATTCGTTCGGCTTGTGCCCATGTTTCTTTTTCCAGGTTTTCTCCGGCTACAACGTTGTGAACCAACCCAAGTTCATAGGCCTCGTCTGCGGGTATGAATCGATTTTCAAACAGAATACCCTTGGCTTTTCGGATGCCGAGATCCCAGGGTGCCGTGAATAACTGCAGATGTGATGGCAGGAAAAGGGCGTCTTTTGACGCGATGATAAGATCCATGCAGCAGGCGATCAGGTAGCCGCCGAAGATACAGTAACCCTGAACCTGAGCTATCGTGGGCTTCTTAAGATCTCTCCACCTGAGAGAAGCATCAACAAACAGATCCCAGGTCATTTGCAGGTGACCTAATGTCCCTTCTGTATAAGGTCTTTGCTTCAGATCGGCTTGCTGTTCGGGTGTGCCCAGATCGTGCCCGGCGGAGAAATGCTCGCCAGCTCCTTGCAGTATGACCACGTGTATCGATGAATCTTTCTCGGCCTTCATAAAAGCATCGTCCATCTCCTCTATCAGAATCCGGGACTGGGCGTTCCTGTATCTGGGTCGATTAGTTCGCACGACAGCGATTCTCCCCTTTACCTCATATTCAATCTGTTCGTAAGCCATGGCTGTCTCTTCTCACTCCATAAAGTGTTCCAATAGTAGACCTTAGATTGATAGAAATCATGTGTACATTTAGTACAGGTGAGCTTACTCTGAGTGGAAACCAACGCGGAGTAAACAATGTCTGACAACCTACAGGTGATTCGGGATTTTATCGAGGCATGGTCCAATCTGGATGCAGATGAACTAGTGGAATATTTCACAGAAGACGGGATCTATTACAACATGCCAGCGCAACCGGTTCAGGGAAAAGAACAGCTCAAGGGATTTATTGGTGGCTTTATCAGCAACTGGACCAAGACCGATTGGGACCTGCTGAACATTGTCGGCGAAGGTGATGTTGTGTTTGCCGAGCGACTGGATCGTACGGTCGCAGGTGAGGTTAAAGTTGATCTGCCCTGTTGTGGTGTTTTTGAAATGCAGGACGGCAAGATTAAAGTCTGGAGAGACTATTTTGATATGGCGACGTTTACAAAACCGTTCTCGCAATGAGCTAATGTGTTATCCAATAATCTGCGCTGACCAAAGAATGAGTGCTAGGGGCTGAACCGATATCTCAGCTTCACTACGAAAGTATCGATGATTGGTGATGTCCAGGCATCGCGGAAGAGATTGCTGAAAGAATCATCCTGCCGGTTGGGAATGTTACTGCCTCGTGTATAAACAACAAACAGATCGGACAAGGGGGCGATCTCCCATCGGTAGCGGAGTTGGGTCGTGAGTCGGCTGATTGTAAAATCATAGGTTGGTACTGTAATGCCATCAGTTAGCTGAATAAGTGCACCATCATTTTCTGGAATCTGATAGAGGTTGTCAGCATTTGCCTGAATACCCGCCCATTGAAGCGAGAATCGAATCTGTTGTTTTGCTGTCAGGAACAGATCAGCTGCCAGGCTTGAGCTCCAGTGTTTGGCATCATAGGCACCCATAGTGGTGCCGGTCAGATGAATCAACCAATTGTCTGTTCGACGATAGGTTACATCAAGGTCAAAAGAGATTCTGTCGCTGGGCTTATAGGTGATTCCCGCTTTACCAATGTAGCTTATATCACCTAGTTGTTCCGCCATGGCGCTCACGGCGAACGCTGTACTAACAACTTTGCTCGTATCCGTACCGTAGGAGAATTCTATGACGCCACCGTCTTTGGTCTTATACTCACCGTTTTCATCGCTGGTTCGATCATCCCATTGTGCTGGCCTGAACATGAGAACCGATCCCAGTTGACTTCGATTGTGGAATGTCAGTGAATTGCGATAAAACAGCGAACTCCTTACCATCCTGCCACGGGTATTGGTTTCGTGGGATACAGAGATTCCATCGCCACGTAGTCTAAATCGAGGATGTTTCGAATTTGTCTTGAAGTAGGAGTAGCGATAGGTGATTACATCGTTACGAAGGATGAATCCCAAATCATTAATATCAAGCCTGTCATCGATATAATCAAAGCTGAATCGATGCGTGCTACCCTGTTTGGGTATGTAATTGAGATCAACAAAACCTCCAGATCCATGTTGCTCATCAACATCGCTAAAAAGAAACTGTGCATCCCAGATCAGTTTGCTGTCGGTGCTGCGATAGTGCCAATCCATTCCGTGGGTAATCGCCTCATCTTCTACATGACTGGTTATGGTGGAGATTAATCCCAGGGCTTTTCGACCCTTGCCACTTGCCTCATACTGGATTCTGAACACACCAAAGTCCCGGCCCTCCTGATCAACACGAATCGGCGTACCGGCAGCCAGAGTCGGGTGGGATTCGTCGACCGTGCCGTGAAAACGGGAATCTTCCTCGAATGCTGCCATCAGGCCATAGCGAAGCTGACCCTTTTGTCCGGTCATTTTTACCGCACCTTCAAGTTCAGTGAGTTGTCCCAGCTGAACGTCTGGAATCGTTGTGTTACCTGGTATTGATGGAGTTCGGGCTGGTCCGCCGATGCGTCGGGTATTGACCAGTGTGGTCGGCGGTAGGAAGAAAGTGTTTGGCAATGACCGAGCACCGGTACCCGTGGATGATATTCTACTTTGGGAACGAGGTGAGGTGACAAACACTTCTGTGCCTTCCAGGAAGAATAGTCTTTTCTCCGGGAAATAGGTTTCAAATGATGTCAGATTGACCACGACATCATCAGATTCCACCGCACCAAAATCAGGATTGAGTGTAGTCGAAAGCTGGAGATTAGTTGAAGGACGCCAGAAAATGTCAGCTCCGATTCGATATTTGTTTGTTGCTTCAATTCGATCATAGGTCATTGCTGAGAAAGGGTAGAAAGCCAACTGTGGTCTTGGCACAACATCATTTAGTTGGATTGGTTGCAAGCTAGACATAAACGTAGGTTTACTCGTGGGGAGAGCAGGCCACTGCCAGCTTTCATCAAGATGAGCGACTCTTCTGGAAACTGCGAAAGCCATTTTACGATCATCAAATCCATCGGGCATTGACATCATCGACCAGGGTAAAAACATCTCTGTTGAATATCCGAATTCAGTTTTGGCCGCTGCTCCTTGCCAGGGGCCATCCCATAGATTGCTAAATTGCCTTTCAGGCAAAAAAGTACCATCCAGAAGGCTACCCCCAAGGTTTACGCCGAAGAAGAAACCGTACTGACCTTTGCCTGATGTATCCAGATAGAATTCGGTGCCATCACGGTTAATGTTTTTGTCTCGAGAGCTGAGCCTGGCAATAAGCGTGTCTTGTGGCTGACTTGCCCGAATACCGACATACAGGCCGTCATTGGTGTAAAAAAGGTGGGTCATGGTTGGATGCGCAGAACGGATCAAAACATCCGGTTGCACCACGGTCATATTGTCGTAGCCTTGTGTCTGGTTCCAGATAGCTTCGTTGAGATGGCCATCGATGCGTATGTTGACAGATTTATAAGAAGGAATGACTATGGGCTGCAGGGTTGCATCGATTCCGCCAACAAATTGTGCAAGTGGCTGCTTCCCTTCGCCGTGCTCCGCTGAAACATTGGGTGACAGGAGCACCAGAACAGTCAAAACGGTCCGGTTGAGTTTGGTCCAGGATTCAGGTCTGCAGATGTTATTCATATTCGTTTGCTTCCCCCAGAGAAGTACAACCTAAGAACGAAGCTCAATTTCCCTCGCGAGTACTCGCCGACTCCAGGTGACAGCAATGACTCCCATGATGACATTGGCAATTGCAGTCGCCGCAAAAATACCAATATAACCCCAATAGATGTTTAGCAGCGCTGCCAGTGGAAGGTGGATAATTACCATTCTTAAGACGGCCATTATGGTTGTCGGCAAAGGTTTACCCAGCGCGACAAACAGGGAACCTGAAATCATACCAACTCCCAGAACACCAAATGTGATGGGCGTAATCAACAAGTACCAACCGGCCGACTCAACCAACAATGGATCATCATTAATCAGCGCGACAATTTCATCACCCAATGGTGCCAGAAGCGCGCAACACAGCAAGCCCCAGCCAATACAGAACTTGTAGGCGATCGACAGACTCTGGTATACCCGTTCGATATTTCTCGCTCCCCAGTTCTGTCCAACGAATGGGCCGACGCTGGATGAAAGTGACATAAGAATCATAAGGGCCAGCATTTCGAATCGAGAAGTGATACCGAACCCGGCGACGACTTCTGAGCCATGCTCGGATAGAAGCCATAGAATTATGCCCATACTCACGGGTCCGATTAAGCTGTTCAGCATCGAAGGTATGCCGATGTACAGAATCTCCCTGCTGGATCGCATAAATCCCACTACTGCTCTTTGATTAATTACCAGCAGGTCTTCTTGCTTGATCAGGATCCAGAACATGCCACCTGTTCGCACAAGTCCGGTTGCAATACTCGCCCATGCAGAACCAACGAAACCAAGTTCCGGGTGTCCCAGCAAACCAAAAATCATGATGGGGGCAACAACGATCTGCAGCCCAGAACTGCCTGTCATAATCATACCCGGCAGCTTTGCGTTACCGACCGCGCGCAATATTGTAGTCACCAGCATTGGCCAGGTGAATAGTGCCAGCCCCAGAATCCAGATATCAGTGTACTCCTTGATCAGTTGCAGGATGTGATCCTCAGCGCCCATGATCTCGAACAGGTCCTGTTTGTAGAGATAGCCTGTTACAACCAGCAAAGACACCAGTAATGTTGTTAGAATCAGAGCATGAGTAGCCAGCTGTCTGACTCTCTGACGATCGCCAGCACCCTGAGCACGTGCAATTATTGATGAGGCGCCTGTACCAATACCCATTGACAGGCTGGACAGACCCATGATGAGAGGGAAGGTGAAACTGTAGGCCGCAAGTTCATTAGCACCTAGAACACCGATGTAAATTGTTTCTATCATCGACGCGATAATCATCGATGAAATCCCAAAGAACATGGGGATGGTCATGCGAATCAGATGACTTTGGATTGGCCCCTGAGTCAGATCTTGAATGTTTGGCGTGGCTGCTTTTGTCATGGCTGACATCCAGCCATGATTTCACTTACCGATAAGTGCGTCTAGTTCTATTCATAACTTGAATGGCATATCTGTCTTATTGTCCAGGATCAGATCCTGATCGTGCGATAGTACGATAGTACTTCCCACAGATCTTAATAGGATTTACTCGTCAGCCACCTTTGCGCGTAACAATAACGGTCGCGCGCTGACCAGAAAAAGTACTGCCGAAAACCCGGCAGCGATAAACATCATACACATCACCATTAACTGATATCGGGCAGCGATAAAGGGTGAGACCCCGGACAGGATCTGCCCGGTCATCATGCCCGGCAGAGACACCAGTCCCACTGCAAAAAGCGAATTGGTGATCGGAATCAGAGCAGCATTCAACGCGACCGCTTTGGCTTCGATGTAACTTACACCACGTTCCATTTCTGAGCCGATTCGCTCTGCAGCCAGACTGATACTGTTCATTGACGCTGCAAAAATCATCCCGGCAAGGGGCACCACTTGTTGAGGTGAATACCAGGTTTGTATCGAAAGTACCAGTTGAGTAACAAGAATCAGCGTACAACCTCCGGCTACTGTAATCGAAAAGACAGCGTAGACATAAAGTTCCAGTCGTCTGTCAGCAACGTTCCCAAGCGCTATCCAGCTTGCAGCCATAATCATGACTATCAATACCATTCCGATTATCCAGCCATTGTTTGCTTCGAATATGAATGTGAGTAAGTAGCCGATGAACAGGAGTTGAATCACCATTCGGAGTACACCGTAGGAAACGTACTTTGAATCAAGTGACCACCGATGCAGAATGAATATCAGAGCAAAGACTGGAATGAGTGTGAGAGACAGATTGAGGAGCGGGATGGTTGCGACAGAGCTGGACATTCGGTTTACCAATGTGCGTGTTTCGATATTCTCGCATAGTCGTATCTTTGATAGTAAATTGACTTGCTGAGAGTGGCCAGGTACTAACAGTCAAAACAGATTTGCTCGGAGAAATCCCAACCCACAGACTGTTCGTCAGACGTCTGACTTGTATTGAGTGAGCTTCACAGGCGACGATTCTATAAGGAGACGATGATGGATTTTTCGAGGTTGGAATTGATCTGGCCCCTGGTGGATGAGTTCCAGGCATCAGTTGTGGCGGATTCCTATCAGGAAAATGTGTTTCGAATTGAAGCAGCTGAGACCTACTTTCTAAAGCCAAGAACTCTGTCGACTCGATAATGATAGAAATCCTGATTCTAAGGGCGTGTCAGTTTTCTTTTTCTCAATGATGAGTTGTCAGGTATAGTCGATTTCGATCAGGTAAACAAAGGACCAAGAGCATTTGACCTTTGCTACTGCGCGACATCGATATTGTATTCGTTCTATCCGGAGTGAGCAGAAGCATGGTTTGAAGTTGTCGCGGGAATCGTCAGTGGCTACACAGAAGTCATCCCGTCACTGGAAGACGAAATCAAGAGCCTTCCGCTGGTGATGATGTCGGTTCAGATGGTGTTCATGCTGTGATCAGACAACCAAAAGATTATTCAACACAATGAATTGATGTTGAATTGGCTATACCAGCATCAGGATCAGATAAGCAGTATTAGTAGTCAGTCTTCGTTCTGACTCGCAACCTTGGCAGTGAGCAGTCTGTTTTCTCTTCACTTATACCTGCAGAGCCATCCCGTCCCGACCAGGATCTGCGCCGCCGTCCCATCCCTCATCTGTCAGTCTGATCGCATGGACACCGGAGAAATGGTAAGACAGGTGTGTTCTACGGGTGGTGTAATCGAGTGCCTGTAATCCTGCTTCTGTAAACTTTGGAATTCGATTAGTGATATCGATGACATCTGAAGTCACACAAAATCTGGGGGCAGACACAGCTTCCTGGGCGTTCATTCCAAAAACCAGTACATTCAAAATTCCCTGCAGTATACCCATGGTGATATAAGTGCCACCGGGTGCACCAATGACGAGAAATGGCTTCTTGTCTTTGAACACGATGGTCGGGGACATGGCTGTGAATCGTGATTTTCCCGGTGCCAGAGAGTCGACGCGACCCGGTCTTGGGTCAAAAACATTCATACAGCCGTTGTACATGAATCCAAGCCCCTCGGTTACTACGCCAGAAGGATTGCCCAGTGAATGTGTCATCGAAACGCAGTTCCCGTGCTCATCAACAGTACAGACATGGGTGGTATCCTTGTTATCTGCACCACGGTTGAGACGCGGAACGTGAGTCTTCTCGCCACTTTTAATCTTGTCAGCCATTGACCGCGCATAATCCTCGCTGAGCAGATTCACAAGTGGTATATCAGTAAATCTGGGATCACCCATGTGTTGATCTTTGTCGACTGTTGCAATCTTCATTGCCTCTGCAACCGTCTGAATGTACTCAACACTGTTGTGTTTCATGGCTTTAAGATCGAAATTTGAAAGGATATTCAACATTTCCAGTACCATGGCACCGCCGCCTGGCGGTTGATTGGTGGCAATGTCATATCCTGCGAAACTGCCCCAGAGTGGATCCGGGGTTTCAGTCTTGAACTCTCTCAGATCGTCGATTGTGAGTAGTGCCTGGTGCGTTCTCATATCTGCTGCGATTTCGGCGGCAATTTCTCCCTGGTAGAAGTCTGAAACACCATTGTCAGCAATCCGCTGATAAGTGCGGCCCATGTCCGGGTTTCGAAATATCTCACCGGCTCTGTAAAGAGTGCCGTCTTCTTTTGTATATATGCCGGCTGTCGCTGGTATATGACGTAGTCTTTCAATATGGGGGATACGACCCGCTGATTCAGTCAGGTTCCAGTAACCTGCCACGTGATTTCGGACCGCAAATCCATTCTCACAATAACTAATAGCGGTTGGCAGCAGATCTGACAAGGCCAGATTTCCGTGGATCTGCAACGCCTGGTCGAAGGCCTTGATGGATCCCGGTGAAGTAATTGACTGATACCCTAATTCGTTAACACCGCCTTCAAGAATGAAACCAAACCCGTCTTCTGTCTCTGCGACGACGATGTCTTGCCACATATCGGGTCTGGTCGCCAGTGGCGCTCGACCGTGAAAGTCGATGAAATAATGTTTGTTCTCTGCTGCAAGGTACAAATGCATAGATCCAAAACCGGCAATGCCGCACATTTGCGGATCGACCGCGGTTTGTACCAGTGCGCAGGCAATTGCTGCATCTACGGCATTGCCGCCATTCATTAGTGTTACAGCCCCGGCCTCAACCGCTTCCGGTTGTGGGGCAGAAACCATTCCGTGGGTCATGGTGAATTTCGTCAGTGTGAGGTCACCCTAGTCTATGCTGGCTGCCTTGGTTTCACTACCCTGTTCTGCCAGGGCAGACAGGCCGCCTATGGCGCCGAGGTTCATGGATTCCAGCGCCGAGCTGGGAACGATGATCAACGAACCCTTCTCCTTCAATCCTTCGAACAGCATATTCATACCGCGTAGTTGTAAAGCGACTGGATTGCCCAGATAACGGTTACTTGCCTCCTCAAACTTGGTGGCAATTTCTGTTTCTGCTGTAGCAAGAGTCACCCGGGCTAACCGTTCTCGTTCTGCCTGGGCTTGTTTACTCATCGCTTCGGTCAGTTCTTTAGGGAGATTGATGTCCTTGATACCGACCGACTGGCAGGTAATTCCCCAGGGATTTGTGTATCCATCTAATTGCTTCTGCAATGATCCACCTATCTTGTCGCGATTTTGCAGAAGATCAGCCAGGTCGTGTTTCCCGATGATGTCACGTAATGAGGTCTGTGCGATGTAGGAGACAGCACTGACGTAGTCTTCGACCTGCAGGGCTGCCTTTTCAGCATCCCAAACCATCCAGTAGGCTACGGCATCAACAAATACGGGAACAGTGTCCTTGGTCAGTGAGTTTTCTGCTTTGATGTCGTCAACCCGTAGGCGTTGGTCAATATACGAGTGGACCTGATCGATAATCGGGATAATGAAAAACAGTCCAGGGCCTTTGGCGCCGATGTACTTTCCCAATCGCAGTACGATTGCTTTTTCCCATTGTTCAGCAATCTTGATTGATGCAGCAACAAAAAAAATCAGGATCGCTAGAAGCCAAAAGGTAAGTGTGGCGTTGTATTGCAGATACACGAATCCAAAATCCACCGAAATCATGATGACCGCAAAAGCAGCAGCTACCAGGTTGGTTCTTGGGAGCTTGTTAGGGCTGAGTTTTGTCATCATGTGACTCCTGGGTATGTTTTAACTGATTGATTAGATCCGAAACGCCGAAACCATAGGCAGCCGCTGTATTCAGAAATTCGATGGTAATCTCCGCCAGTTTTGCGTCTCTTTCCTGGTCAGGAAGATCGATCGAACTGGCGGCAACAAAGGTCCCCGTGCCTTGCTGGGTGTAGAGAATCTTCTGGATTTCCAGCTCTTTGTAGGCTTTGCTGACGGTGTTGAGATTGATCTGCAAATGCACCGCAAGTGACCTCACAGTGGGAAGCTGCTCGCCTATCGACAGCTTGTCGGTGGCGATACCAAAGCGAATCTGATCGACTATCTGCCGGTAGAAAGGCATGCCGCTTTGAGTATTCAGCTGAAAACTCTTCATTTCCATTCGATATCTTTAGTCATCTGTTATTATATTAAATTAGTGTTATATAGAAATAGTACAATAGGATTATACCCTGATCATGTCAACCTTAATTCTCGGGTTTTTTCTTTTTTCCCATTGCGGCTCAGCACGAGTTGGTATTTCATAAACGCCTTGCTTAATGAAATCACATATCCTGGTGCTGTATCCAAGAAGAGAACGAAGAAATGAAGTAAAAAGAAAAGGAAGGAGAGAAGAATGGCAATTAGTCAGTGCAATATGGAAGGTACCCTGGCGGGAAAAGTCGCGGTCGTGACGGGTGCGAGTCGTGGTATTGGCGAGGCGATCTCTTATCGTCTGGCCATGGAAGGCGCAAAGGTAGTCCCCAGCGCCAGAACGGCCAAACCGGAAGATCACATGTTTGCAGGAACGATCAACGAGACGGCAGATCACATTCGTGCCTGCGGTGGTGAAGCACACGCGGTCCAGTGCAATCTTGCTTATGCCGAGGAACGCGAGAACCTGGTAAGGCAGACCGAAGCGTACTTTGGACCGGTGGATATTTTGATCAGCAATGCGGCGATTACCTATTTCATACCTATTCTGGAATTTACCAGCAAGCGTTACGATCTGATGTTTGATGTCCAGGTAAAAGCGCCAGTCCATCTGGCGCAGCTGGTATTGCCATCAATGATCGAGCGCCAGTCTGGTCATATCATCAATATCTCATCTGGTGCGGCATTCCATCCCAAGACCGATCAGCCTGGCGGTGGGGGCGGAACGGTTTACGGCATGTGCAAGGCTGCGCTTGAGAGGTTTACTACCGGGTTGGCTCAGGAGCAATATCAAAATAACATTTCTGTCAATGTGATCTCTCCTGGATTGGTTGCGACGCCGGGTGTCATTCATCATCACCTGATCAATGATCAAAGTCGCTCTAGAGTCCAGGCAGTAGAATACATAGCAGAGTCCGTATATCAACTGGCCATTGCTGACTTATCCATGTCCGGTCGCATCGATCATGCTGCACCGTTTCTGGAAGAAATGAAGATTGAACCCTCGGAAACCCTGAAGGATTTTCCTCTGGAAGGATAAGGTTGGGAATCGAGACTGATGATTAGATTTGGTACCCTTGGTGCGGCCAGGATTACATCGAGTGCCTTGATTAAACCCTGTGATGAAGCCTCAGGTGCGAGCGTTTACGTGGTTGCCGCAAGATCACGAGAGAGGGCAGAAGCCTTTGCCAGTGATTACGGTATTCCTCAAGTAGTTGAAGATTACGAGGCTGTGATTTCCCATCCAGAAGTTAATGCCGTGTACATACCTCTACCCATATCCGGACACCATGAGTGGACTATCAAGGCGTTGGAAGCCGGTAAGCACGTGCTGTGCGAAAAATCATTCGCCTCTAATGCCAGAGAAGCAGCAGAGATGCTGGCGGTGGCCGAAAAAAGCGGCCTGGTTCTGATGGATGCATTTCACTACCGCTATCATCCAATGTTTATTCGTGTGAAGGAGATATACGAATCGGGTCAGTTGGGAGAAATCCGCGAGGTGTCGTCCAGGTTTCACACACCGGTTACAGATCCCAACGATATCAGGATGAATTATGAGACTGCAGGTGGTGTGACAATGGATATTGGTTGCTATCCAGTCTCCATGGTTCGTCATATGATCGGTCTGGAACCTATTCAAGTTAAAGCCCGTGCAGAACTTGGTCCTCCCGATGTGGATACGTTCCTGGCAACTGAAATGATTTTTCAAGGTGATGTCAAAGTGACAACATCTGGTGACATGAGAGCTGATGCAACTCTTGCGGCAGATATTCTTGTGGTCGGTCAGCTCGGTAAAATGCAGGTGAATAATCCGATCGCCCCTCAGAGAGGCAACAGCCTCATTCTGGAGATTGGCGGTGAAACATCCAGAGAACAGTTTGATCGGCGACCCAGCTACAGCTATCAACTGGATGCCTTTATCGACGCGGTGGTTAACGGTACATCCACGTTCACAGACGCAAAAGATGCACTGAAACAGATGCAGTTAATTGATCGTTGTTACGAGGCTGCGGGGTTAAAATTGAGGGGATTATCCTAATGGCAGTAAGGGATTTTTTATGGAGACCTCAAAGGACAGGATTGCATGGCGACAAATCCGGTCAGGAAAATTTCAGCAATTAGCAGATCAAAAAAAGCCATCCGCCAGGCAGTACAAGGTAATACCCATCGGGTTACAAAAACAGGCGATGTTTAGAGACAGTTTTCATCCATAGATATCTGTAAAAAATGCCAGAGGATAATGCCAGTAAGACAGTTGCCATGGAAAACAGGACCTGCAAAAACATGCTCTGCAGTATGGACAGTCCGAGGTCCTGCCAGAATAGAACGATAAGAAGAAGATGGAAGTAGGCTGTCACCAGTGACTTATGCCATAGCGACTACTTTAGATTAGGCTCAAGTTTCTGAGTGCGCCGGGATGACTGCATCCTAGTCAGCCTGATGTAGAGTGTGGACAGGAATGGCTTCTGATTCTCCAAAATCCAAATTGAGCTTACAGAGGCTGGGTGGCGGTATATTCTTTTTTAAAGTGCAGAGGGACAGATGATAATCATCAGTTAACCGATACGAATAGAAAGAAGTCTGTTCGGTTTCTAGTGACTGGTCCCAGACGTTGATGCCGCTCGAAAGATCAAAGCCAAATGTCTTGAGCCCTTTTCTCAAACCCATGCCCAGCGCCTTTATATAGGCTTCTTTCAAGGTCCAGAAGTTGAAGAACATATCCCGTTTATTTATTGCTGCCTCGAGTTGTTCGCATTCAGGATCTGAAAAATACCGATTTGCAATTTTGATAAACCGGTTTTTTCTTTTTACGTATTCGATATCCACGCCAAGTGGAAACTGATCAGAGACAGCAATCGCTATCTGTTTTTTGCTGTGTGAAAGGTTGAATTCCAATTGAGGATGGCTGCTGAGGAAGGGCTTACCCAGGCTGTGTATTCCAAAAATTAATGACCCCGGATCAGTTTTCAGATATTCGGCGAGTTTTTTTCGCAGCAGGATCCGGGAGGCGACATACAGTTTACGGACCTCATCGTGCGACGTACGAGCAGCCCGTAGTCGCTCTTCAGTGGTGAGTAGATGTTTTCCCTGATCAAGTAGCCGTTCAATACCCGGTTGATCAGTAGAAAAAAGATAGATCTTGATAGAGGATTCAGTTTTTGCGAGTTTCATGTTGAGAGCAACTCATGCACTGTTAGCCATTGCCGTGTGCGCGTTACCTGGAATATTCGATAGCCTGTTATCCACCCTGAGTTGCTTAATGCCGATTTTGTCCACCGGTTGGTCCAGCCACTCACTGTCGATCAGCGGATTTTCACTGTCAATAATGAAAATACTGGTTGAACTGTAAAAAGGTTCGTTGCAAATAGTGATATTGGACTTGTATAGTGTGTGGCATACATCCACCAGCAAAATTTTCAATCACCCGACTCCTACTCGATCGACTGGTCTAATCCGGTAATCCAAGCACTCGTTTTGCAATGATATTAAGTTGAATCTCGTTTGAGCCTGAGTAGATTGAAGCGGCTCTGCTTGAGAGAAACATGCGCAGCGATTCCTGATCCGCCGTTGAAAAACCATCGCCCTCCCAGCCCAGACCCTGACTGCCTCGAATATCTCTCGAAAGATCAGCCGCATTTTGCATGCTTCTCGAACCGTAGTATTTGAACATTGAGGTTGCGGGTCCTGGTGTCTTGGCTTCTGAAGTTTCTTCAACGGCCTTTCGCTGTGTAATTGAGTATGATCGGGCATTCATTTCATGACGGAGAATCCGCTCGCGAAAGTCGCGATCTTGAATTCGACCGTCATCCTCGCCAAGGTATTTCTTTGCGAGATCCGAGAGTTTCGGGCCGGTGGGTCGCTGTGCACCACCCGCCAAAGTAGTGATTCCTGACCGTTCGTGCTGCAGCAAACGTTTTCCCACTGTCCAGCCTCTGTTGAGTTCGCCTATAAGGTCGCGCCTTTCTGCCTTTGCATTGTCAAAAAAAGATTCACAGAATGGAGAGTTGCCGCTTATCAACTGAATGGGTTTTACGGTGACACCAGGCTGGTCCATATCCAGTAGCATGAAGCTGATCCCATCGTGTTTAGGTACGTCAGGATCAGTTCGGACAAGAATGAACATCCAGTCGGCCCACTGGGCACCAGAAGTCCAGATCTTTTGACCGTTGATGGTGAAGTGATCTCCTTCAAGTACCGCTCTGGTCTGCAGGCTAGCCAGGTCAGATCCTGCGCCCGGTTCACTGTAACCCTGGCACCAGGCAACTTCACCTCGAATAATCCTTGGGAGATGGCGTTGTTTCTGATCCTCTGTTCCAAAGTCAAGAAGCGTTGGCCCGATTAGACTTGTTCCCATCCCGACCAGAGGTGATCTTGCCTTGATGCGTCGCATCTCATCAAGCAATACAAGAAACTGATCCTTGCTGAGTCCGCCACCACCGTATTCTTTGGGCCACATGGGTGTCGTCCAGCCACGTTCTGCCATGCGATCAAGCCAAAGTTTGGCGTCCGGATTTTCAATCTTGATCTTGGTGCTGCCCGTGAGTATCTGTCCAGGACCCCTGGCACCCTCCGGACAGTTTTCAGCAAGCCAACTTCTTACTTCAGCTCGAAAATCTGCCATCTCACATCCCCTCGCTTCAATGTAGTGCTTCTACTTTATGTATTCAGACAGTGAACAGCAACCGTTGGCACTAAGTATCATCTGTCTTTTCGTGTTCGCTCTGACAGTCTAGGCAAAGGTTAGCTTCCGGGTAGGCCTTCAGGCGATTCAAACAGATGACTCCATCACAATTAGTACAGAAACCGAAGTCGTCCTGTTTTATTCGCTCAATGGCTGCAATCACCTGCTTTAGTCGATTTCTGGTCACATTCCTGTTAGCAAGCAGAATACTCTGATTGTGCATTTCATCCATTCGACTTAAGCGACCGGTGTTCTCCCTTAATGAAACAGGTTTTGCACCGGTTTCGGTCGCTATCAACAGGTCCTCCAGGCTCGTTTTCAGATCGTGCAGATCTGACTCAAGTTCAGTTAATTGTGCTGGTGAGAGTTCATCGCCCATGGGGTTATCATAACGCATCAGGGAATTAGCGGAGAGTGGGGCATGGTGAGGTTACGCCAGTCAGGCCATGAGTATGTTGAGACAATCAAGAACTACTATCGGGGATGCAGTGCGGCAGATAGTGAATTAATGATGTCTACATTTACAGATGATGTCGTTCACTATTTTGTAGACCATAGTGCCGTCAAGGGTGCTCGGGCATTGGCGAATTACTGGGCCAAAGTCGGACCCAGGACCCAGGCCGAGTGGCGGCTGGATCACGTTATCATTCAGGAGCCTGAAGCAGTAATCGAGTGGAGCATGCGCTGGACTCCTTCTGCTACCGGGAGGCCTGAACTGCTCAGGGGGAGTGAATGGTACTACTTTGTTGATGGCAGAATCGCGGAAATACGTTCATACCACAATAACTTCTATTTACAGGATGTTAAGAATCGTGAGTTGTGGGAATTTGACTATAAAGGCAGAGGGTACCACCAGCTGTGAAACTTATTCGTAGGGCTCAGTACTGACCGGAAATAGGATAAAGCACTGTGTATAGATTTGTGATAGTTTCTTAACATGGTGTGATTGCAGGGTGACTTAAATGGCCGATATTGCAGTGGCGAGCATGACCGGAGAGACAGGACGTAAACCACTGACCAAGTGGATTCTGATCTCATATGCTGCGCCAGCAACACCACTTGCATTGGCAGGACTGCCGATTGCTGTGTACTTACCGGCAGTTTACGCAGATGGTTTTGGTCTTTCGTTATTCTGGGTTGGCCTGCTGATCACGCTCTCACGGATCACTGATGTGGTCACTGATCCGATCATTGGATTTCTTTCAGATAAGTTACGAACTCGCTGGGGGCGTCGTAAACCCTTTGTATTGTTAGGCACACCGATCTATGCGGCTGGCATGTATCTGCTGTTTATTGCACCCGGTGGATTTAGTGATGTAACTGTTTTTGGATCGACATTTTCGTCAGGTTATCCGTGGATGTTCTGCATGATGGTACTGCTCTATCTGGGATCGACAATCAAAGATCTGCCCTATTCTGCCTGGGGAGCCGAACTGGCCGATAACTACAATGACCGCACATTGGTGATGAGCTGGCGAGAAGGATTCAGCGTCTCTGGTGCGCTGTTATCTGCATTTATCCCCGCTATATTGCTTTTTTGGGGTATTTCGAAACCCGTGGACGTTGTGTTCTTCCTGGTGGGTTTTATGTGTGTCGTCATGCCGATCGTGGTGGCTAATGCGCTAATTTCGGTACCCGAGTGGCCTGTTGTTGAATCACAGAATAAACGTGTGCCATTGATCGAAGGTCTCAAGGTCGTGATAAAGAATCGACCCTACGTGCTGCTTGTCGTCATATTTGCCTTCTCGAGTATGGGCGCTGCGATGACCAACAGTCTTTCTTTCTTTTTTGTTAAGCATGTACTGGTTGCGGGTGAATTGTATGGACTTTATCTTGCGCCCTATTTCCTATGTCAGATAGTGGCCATTCCTCTGTGGTTCAAACTGTCCCGAAAGATTGGCAAACATCGCGCGACGATGATTGCGATTGGCTGGTATGCATTTTGGGCCTCATGGCTGCCGCTTATCGCCATTGCCCCAAGTAGTTGGTTTACCGCTTTTGAGATTCCTCGACTTCTGTCATTCCTGCCTGCGGACACTTACCAGTCAATGGTTGAGTATTTTGAAGGAATCGATACTGGCAAGTTCTTATTCTTCCTTATCGTCATGTGTCTCAAGGGATCAGCGATTGGTGCTCTGTCTGCCCTGCCTTCGGCTATGTGTGCAGATGTCATTGATGTTGATACGGCGGAGACGGGTCAACGAAGGGCTGGCGCGTACTTCTCCATCTGGTCTATGGTTCGCAAGGGAGCCTATGCCCTGGGAGTCACAATCGGCCTTTCTCTCGTCGTTTGGTTCGGTTTTGACGCACAAGCCGACCCGCGTAACACAACCAACTCAGAGTTTTCCCTGTTAATGCTTGCCTGTGTTTATTCTGTTTTTCCGGCACTCTTCAAGTTTATCGGTGTACCGCTTTTATGGTCTTACCCTCTGACTGAAGCGAAGCTACGTGAAGTTCAGGCGAAAATTGCCGATGGGTAGATTTGTTCACAGTTTTTGAAGCAATAATACCTTGTAATCTGAAATTTGGCAGGAAAATTGATCCGTGAAAACGCGAGAAATCCATTTCAAAAAGGAGTTATATCATGGCTGATGAAAACCCGATCTTGACCGAACGTCGTGGAGATCACGACGGAATCTTATGGATAACACTCAACCGCCCGGAAAGACTCAATGCACTGACATTTCCACTGCTTGGTGAATTTAGAGAAATTCTGACCGATACCCGTGCCGATCGTTCAATTCGCTGCGTGGTGATTACCGGTGCTGGCCGTGGGTTTTGTGCTGGTATGGACATCAGCGGGACGGCTAATCCGAACCGGGAGAAACCGCCCGAAGATATCTCGATCGATGTGGAAGGGACAAGATTGAACTTCCGCTACGAGGTTGAGACCTATATAGCACTGCGTCGTTTGGAAGTGCCGGTGATCGCCTCGATCAATGGTCCCTGTGTTGGTGCTGGTTTCGATCTGGCAAGTCATTGTGACCTGGCCGTAGGATCAACGGCTGCTCGCTATCAGGTTGCCTACGTCAAACGGGGCTTGTATGCAGACCTGGGTGGATTCTGGTCTCTGCCGAAGATACTGGGTTGGCGTAAAGCAATGGAGCTGATGATGACGGGCCGATTTATGAGTGCCGAAGAGGCTCATGAATCGGGGCTGACCAATTACCTGGTGGAACCGGAAGAGTTAGAGAACAAGACCATGGATCTTGCCACGGAAATAGAGAACGGTCCGCCCATCGCACAGAAAATCGGAAAGTTGCTCGCCTACAAAACATCGACACTTGATTTCGAAAATGCCATGTTGTGGTCCGAAACCGCTATTCCTCTGGTGAGTTTGTCTGACGACAACAAAGAAGGGTTTCTCTCATTTAGAGAGAAACGCGATCCAAATTTCAGAGGGTATTGAGCAGGAAAATTGAGAATGGGTGTCAAGAAGCTTCTTGTAGCAAACCGGGGTGAAATTGCTGTTCGCATCATTCGGGCAGCTCGAGAATTGGGAATTGCGACAGTAGCTGTGTTTTCCGACGATGATGCCCGGTCGCCACATCTGCGGCTCGCAGATGAAAGCTGCTCACTCCAAGGGAGAGGTGCCAATGCATACCTTAATATTGATCAACTGATTGAGATAGCAGGCGCGACCGCAAGTGTGGCGATACATCCGGGATACGGATTTCTTGCGGAAAGTGCAGATCTGGCGAGACGCTGTTTTGAGGCAGACATCACATTTGTTGGCCCGTCTGTCGAAACACTGGAATTGCTGGGAGATAAAACCAGGGCCAGAAAGCTGGCGGAGGAACACGGTGTGTCGGTTCTGCCCGGTAGTGTGGCATCAGTTTCACTAGATGAGGCTGAGCAGTTCCTGCATGGTCTTGGTGAAGATGGCAGCATGGTTATCAAAGCGGTGGCTGGCGGTGGTGGACGTGGAATGCGAGTCGTGTCACGGCTTGATGATGTTGCTAAGGCGTACGCACGTTGCCAGTCGGAAGCAAGCGCAGCGTTCGGCGATGATGCAGTGTACGTTGAACAGTTGTTCAGTAATGCGCGACATATTGAGGTCCAGGTGTTTGGTGACGGTGAAGGTTCTGTTGTTCACATGGGTGAGCGAGAGTGTACGGTTCAACGCAGTCATCAGAAACTGCTTGAGATTGCTCCGAGTCCGAATATAAGTGCAATACTAAGAGGAAACCTCTGTGAGGCTGCAGTTTCGATGGCCCGATCACTGGCCTATCGGAGTCTTGGGACTTTCGAGTTTCTGGTTGGCGCGGTTGGAAGTGAAGATCGATTCGTTTTCATTGAGGCGAATCCGCGATTGCAGGTTGAGCATACCGTTACTGAACAGGTTATGGGTCTGGACCTGGTCCAGGCTCAATTAAGACTCGCTGGTGGCGAGAAACTCACAGATCTGAATTTCCCTGACAATCCGCAACCATCCGGTTATGCAATACAGGCGCGAGTTAATACAGAAAAAATGGCACCTGATGGCAAGGTGCATCCGACAGCGGGGCAACTGGCAGTTTTTGATCTGCCATCAGGCCCCGGCATTCGCGTTGATACCTATGGTCAGAACGGTTATGTAACTAATCCAGCATTCGACTCATTGCTTGCGAAAGTCATTGCCCATTCCACTTCGGAAGATTTTGCGATGGTCGTCAGTCGGCTTCTTCAGGCTCTCGATGAAGTTGAGATCGTGGGCCTGGATACCAACCTTTCTTTGTTGATGAAGCTGTTGCGTCACGAGGATTTTACGAGTCAGAACATTTCTACCGATTGGCTGGATCGCAATATTGAGCTGCTTTTGACCGATGATGAAACTGATCCTTCTGTTTCGGTGGCTGGCAGTCAGGCGGGTGCTGCGATCGACAAGATTGATCCACTCGCTTCGCTGGATTACTTCCGCGATGGGGCGCGCAATGAAAGGCCTGCTAACGCGCCTCTTATCGGGCCACCCAATACTGAAGCTGTGCCATCACCACTGCTGGCAACTGTGACCGAGATCCATGTCAACGAAGGGGACCTGGTTCGTGAGGGTCAGACGATGTTCGTCATGAGTGCGCTCAAAATGGAACATGTTGTAGAAGCAAAATCGGGTGGCATCGTTCGGCAGGTGACCGTCGCCCTTGATGAAACCGTATTTGAAGATCATCCTCTTGCCTTTATTGAGGTTCAGGATGTTGGTGGCGTTTTCGAAAAGGAGAGCCGGGAGGTTGACCTTGACTATGTGCGCCCGAGCCTGCAGGCCTTGTTTGACAGAAGAGAGTTTGGTCTCGATAAAAATCGTCCAGCGGGAATAGAGCGGCGTCATAGCAGGGGTCGCCGGACAGTTCAGGAAAATATCGAAATACTTGTCGATCCTGGAACCTGGGTTGAATACGGGGCGCTGACTATTGCCGGTCAGCGAGGCAGGAGACCACTCGAAGAACTGATTCGTAAAACACCTGCTGATGGTCTGGTTGCCGGGATTGGCTCGGTCAATGGGGATCTGTTCGATGAGAAACGCGCACGTGCTATGTTTGTATCATACGATGACACGGTTTTTGCTGGCACGCAGGGCGCAAGGGGTCACGACAAGACTGACCGGATGATGGAACTGGCTAACGAATTATCGCTGCCGTTGATATTCCATGCTGAAGGAGCCGGTGGTCGTTCCGGAGACACAGAGATCTCACCAAGCGTACATCCGTCAATTCGGACCTGGGAGAAGATGGCACAGCTCAGTGGCAAGATACCGATGATTGGGGTCACCGCCGGCTGGTGTTATGCCGGTAATGCGGCGATATTGGGTGTCACCGACATTATTATTGCAACGGAAGATTCGCTGATTGCCATGGGTGGACCTTCGGTTATCGAAGGTAGTGGGATGGGTGTATTCCTGCCGGAGGAGGTGGGTGCGATATCAGATACAGTTTCGGCAGGAACAGTTGATATTGTTGTAAAAGATCATGATGAAGCCATAGCAGCTTCCAAAAAGTGCCTGTCCTACTTTCAAGGTTCTATTGATCCCTGGGAATGCGTAGATCAGCGTGAACTGCGCCATGTGATACCGGAGAATCGTTACCGGAGTTTTGACATTCGTGAGTTAATTTCGAAGCTTGCTGATCGGGATTCGGTCCTGGAACTTCGGCCTGATTTCGGTGTAGGGATGATTACCGCATTTATTCGAATCGAAGGTCATCCATTTGGTTTGACTGCCAATAACAATGCTTTTATCGGTGGCGCAATTGACAGCCCTGGGTCAGACAAGGTTGCCCGGTTCTGGCAGATCTGCGATGCATTTAACATCCCGATCGTCAGTCTGATTGACACACCTGGAATGATGGTGGGACCAGAAGTAGAGAAAAGCGGACTGGTCAGACACTGCAGTCGGTTATTCGTCACAGGTGCCAACCTTGAAACACCAAGATTCAGCATCATTCTCCGCAAGGGATATGCCTTGGGATCTCTGGCTGTGATGACAGGTAGTTCAAGAGCGTCGGTGTTCACTGTCACCTGGCCGGATGGCGAATTTGGCGGGATGAATATTGAGTCCGGCGTATTACTCGGTAGCCGCGAAATTCTGGAGAAGATCGAAGACGTGGATGAGCGAGCGGCTGCTTACAAAAAAATGGTGGATGCTGCGTACGAACGAAGTGGTGCTCTGCATTCAGCCAGTGTCTTTGGTGTAGATGATGTGATTGATCCTGCTGAGACTCGAAAGTGGATCGTCGATGGATTGAAATCGGTGCCACAATCTGAACCACTTCGCCGGGGCCGACACTCGTTTCTTGATCCCTGGTAGTATGATCGACTACCATGACCGTGTGAAATACAGTATGAAGGGATGATCCCATGGCATCAGAAAACGCGAACCATATTCCCATATACCCGGCACCTACTGATTTTGGTGATCAGACTTTTCGGAGTGCTCTGGTTGTAATAACCAACGCCTGTAATCTTGAATGTAAGCACTGTTTTGTTTTTCGAAAAGACACACCGAATCAACCCAGGGACAAAATGACTGATGATTGTATGTTGGCGCAACTGGAAGTATTGCGAGATAAACATGAGATTAAGTCCATGCTGTTTATGGGTGGTGAACCGATGATTAAGTCAGATCTAGTGCTCCGTGGGATGTCTCTGTTTGAATCAAGTTCAATTGTCACTAACGGAACCTACGGCATACCCTCAGTACCAGGGCACCTTGTAACCGTTTCGCTTGACGGTCCACGTGAAGCTAACGATGCGATTCGGGGAATTGGCGTTTTTGATCGAGTCAAGGCTGCGATATTTGACCGAGATCCTGACGACGGCACACTGGTGATATTACAGATGGCGATTACACGGCAGAACGCACCTCATCTGGAGGAATTCGTTGAGGTCGTAGAAGACTGGCCCGTTGATGGCATTGCTTTTACTTTCTATGTGCCATCCAGAGAGGAAGAGAGTGAGCTCAGTTGGCATGACCTGAAGGAACGGGATGAAGTTGTGCATCGTCTTATTGCCCTAAAAGGAAAACATCCGCAGATAAAGGCAAATGTTGGTGCGCTCAAGTTACTTCTTTCTGACAGATGTCTTGAGGCTACAGGACAAGAAGGTGAGAACTGCAGGATAAAGAAAACGCTTCCACTCTACATAGGTGAAGGTGGGCAGTTTGAGCGAACATTCTGTTGTTATGGCAATAATGTCGATTGTTCACGCTGTGGTGCTTATGGTGTATTTAACAGTGCATGGCATCAGCAAATGGAAAGCAGAGAGAGTTAAGAAGGGTACGATGCCTGTACGTCAAATGAATTTCTGGAACTGGGGTTGGGCTGATGAGGCTGGGCCGGAAGACAGAGCAGCAACCGAAGAATTTGCTGGAAATCTTGCCGGTAGATTTGGTGTACAGCAAATCAAACCACTTACCCGACCCAAACTCGATGATTTCGAGATACCTGGTTCCTTGTTGTCGGCACCGCCTGGTCTGGCGCATTTGTGCAGCCGCGATCCTGACGAAAGACTTATTCATTCACTTGGAAAGTCGTTCGCTGATTTAGCTCGAGCGGCATTAAGGGACGTGCCTCGCTTTACTGACATGGTGGCGTATCCTGAAACTGAAGAAGATGTTAAAGATCTGATTGATTGGGCGGGTCATCAGAATGCGGCAGTTATTCCTTTTGGTGGCGGTTCAAGTGTCTGTGGCGGTGTTGATCCGGATGTGGGGGGGGGCTACGAGGCTGTCCTGACGATAGATCTTCGTCATCTGAACAAAGTACTGGAAGTTGACAAAACCAGTCGTGCAGCCCGGATTCAAGGCGGGATTCTGGGACCGGATCTGGAATCACAGCTGAAGGCGAGTGATTACACTTTGCGTCACTTTCCCCAATCATTCGAGTTTTCAACTCTGGGGGGCTGGATAGCCACAAGGTCGGGCGGCCATTATGCAACTCTGTACACCCACATCGACGATATGGTAGAGAGCATGAGAGTCGTCTCTCCAGCTGGTATTACTGAATCGAGAAGGCTGCCTGGCTCCGGTGCGGGTCCAAGTCCAGATCGGATGATGATTGGTTCTGAGGGAATACTGGGAATCATCACTGAAGCCTGGATGCGCGTGCAGGATCGTCCGAAATTCCGTGCGTCGGTGCCGGTGTTTTTTGATGATTACTATCGAGCAGCTGATGCAGTCAGGGCCCTGACGCAGTCTTGGTTGTTTCCTGCCAACTGTCGCCTGATTGATGCCCAGGAAGCAGCAGGAGCGACGGGTGGTGGAAAGAAAGCAATGTTGATTGTTGGTTTTGAATCAGCCGATCATCCGGTCGATGCGTGGATAGATCGAGCTCTGGAACTGGTGGCTGACCTAGGCGGCGAGTTTGATCGGACTGTGTTGCAGAAGAAGGCAAGTAACAAGGAAGGTGCTGCCGGACAATGGCGGAATGCCTTCATGCAAGCGCCTTATAACAGGGCACAAGCAATCGCCTGCGGGCTGGTAGCAGATACGTTTGAGACTTCTATTACCTGGGACAGGTTTGCAGACTTTCATGCTGAGATTACGGCTCACATGAAGAATGTGTTTCGGGAAGTGACAGGTCATGAGGGTCAAATCACTTGCCGTTTCACTCATGCGTATCCCGATGGTGTCGCGCCATATTTCACCTGGTCAACACTTGGAGATGTTAACAAGATGATTGATCAGTGGAGAGTCATTAAGGCGGAATCCATGTCAATTGTCGCGAAGCTGGGTGGCACTGTAACGCACCATCATGCTGTTGGCAGAGATCACAGGCCAGGTTATGAGCAGCAGACTGAACCGTTGTTTCGATCAGCACTACAGGCAGCGAAGAATCAGTTCGATCCTTCGGGGGTGATGAACCCAGGCGTCCTGATTGATCCTCAGGATCGAAAGGTAGGACAGACGGGTGTGATGAACTTCGATTCCTGAATCGACCCTCTTCGGTAGCAGGAATGGAGGGGTTTTTGCACGCCGTATGACTGGTTCAATAATCCACTAAAGATTTTTCACTTAACCGGACAGGCCCAGCATCTACCATGCTTAAACCACGTCCTAAGGTAGTAGCTGACGTCAGAAAGGAAAATGCTGGCGAGGAAGCAGACGGCAGGTTGAGTAATAGATATGAGGAAAACAGATGGAAAGTGAAGGTACAAAAGCGGTTCGTACGTTCATCGATTCGTTTAACAAGCAAGACCACGAGGCTCACGCCAATTCTTTGAACTATCCACATGTTCGACTGGCCAACGGAAAATACATGACCGTTGAGTCAGCTGAGCAGTTTGCACGGATGAGTGAAAAAAACAACCCTCGCTTACTCGCGGAAGGCTGGCATCATACTGAGATTAATTCCATCAAAGTTATTCATTCAGGGGATGACAAGGAGCATATAGCCTTGACCATGGATAGAATCAATGCCGAGGGTACTGTCTATAACAGATTTGATACCTTCTGGGTTGCGACCAGGCAGGACGATCACTGGGGAATCCAGTTTCGTTCCAGCTTTCTCAGTTGATTTGATATGCCATGGTGATCAGATTCTGGCGGTAATCTGCTTATTGATCGTCCAGTAACTCAGATTCTGGACCAATATCCAGATGGTGAAGGTTCCGAGTGCGCCTGTCGAGTTCATCTTCAACGATGTTGAGTCGTTTTGATTTTGCTTACTGTCGCCAGTCATCGTAGTCAGAGAAATCGATAGTAACCAGAGTTTCCGCACATCGGCTCAGCAACCTGTTGCCTAACATTTCATCCCCGCCGCCAGGTTCCTCGGTGTTGAGATTTGTGATCAGGAAAGGTCCGGGTCGGCCCAATTCATAGCGTCGTTCCAGTAAATGCAGAACAATCTTAATCTGTTCAGGGTCTCCCTGCGGGTGCACGTCATCAATGAACACGATCCCTGCATTTTCGAGAGCGTGTATGGCCTCATAACGTTCTGATGAGTGATTACAGACCTCAATCAGCACTTTGAAACCGATATAGATTAGATCTGTCGGTTATTGGGAACTGACCGCGGGGTGGTCAAGTCTCACTCCCTTATCGAGTCAGATATTGTCGATTCAGATATCCTGACCATACTACGGTGAGTAACGAAATTATCGACAAGGGAGAGTTTAATACGAACATTGAGGGGATATCTCACTGCCATCTTGGAGCAGAAATCTGACAGATTCGTTTCTTGAACAGCGTAGAGTGAATTGCTCCACCCAGGCTGCGACATTGGCCAGCGGATGCGATTCGATTTCTATCACCCGTGCCTCGTCGTGAAACCCACCGCTGCAATCAGGAGTGATCATAATCAGAACAGAACCTTCAGTTCTGAAAGCTCTCGGTCCGCGGCAATGCTGTGCCAACAACTTGTGTATGAGCCGCGTTCCTTCGGCGGTTGTTAATTGCTCGCGAGTGACACTGATCTCAACACCGACGTCATTTAATGCTTCTGCGATCTTCTGCCAGCGAGCCAGGCCAGGTGTATTGAGAAGCAGGGCCGCAATACCCTCGTATCGTTTGTCGCCTCGTCTTTCCACTACCTCATAGAACTCCGATACCGAAAGTTTGGTTCCATGGCGACTGCCTGGTTTTAGCATTTCACTCCAGATGGACGTTAGAGATTCCGGATCATCCAGCAAAAGAGGAACGATACTAACCAGAAATTCTCCACAGATAGGGGGGATGCGAGCCTCGGTGGGTAGTTCCATTTTTGTGAGTGGCTGTGATGCGATTAATGCCAGACAACGATCGAACAGTGTTTGTATTGATACTGAATAGTCTATGCTGCCTTCACTGTTCAGTTTGCGTGAAAAATATTCAGCCGCACCTTCCGTCAGCCAGACCGAGCGTTGTCGAGTGTCAACATCGTTCTCCAGACGTCCACCAACCATATGAAAAGCTTCATGCTGAATATAATTTGCTAACTGGTTCAGTGCACGGTCGTTGTACTCAAGCCAGGGCTTGCCCTGGAGGTGGATCGCAGCGATATTGCCGTTCACGAATCCTTTGAAACCAAGTGGTTGATCTTCTTCGATAAACAGAAATATCTTGGGTTGGTGAGTGATTTCTCTGCTCAGCAAGTTGGCGTAGTAGTTAGTGATGTCTACAAGTAAACTATCCAAGAGACTGACCAGGGGCGCCTCGAACTCCCTGGCAGCGACAATAGTTGAGAGGTTTCTTTCCACTAGATTCGAATCACCCAGATAGGCAAACCCTTTCGGATTCACAATCTCATGGGGTTCTGAAGATAATGCCACGTCAAGTGAATTTGAGATTAAGGTAGCTTCTGGCGCGTTGACAAAGATGCTCGTTGAAAAAGAATTCTCGTCAACGAGAATATAGTCCATGTCGAAAACCACGCCATTACCCAGAACAACCAATCCCGGATCACCATCAAACCACTGGTTTTCTGGTCGAATACTAAATGCTATCTGATTCAGAGGGCCGCTCAGACTTCGAACGGCATCATCAATCAGTTCTACGTTCGGTGTCTGAACGGTCCAGGCGATTTTGCGAATTCCCCGAGCTTTATGCTGGAAAGAAAAGTTATCCACCGGCTGATCGAATTGATAGCTAAGTGATATCCCATTGGCTGAAGGCAGTGGTTCTATTATCGCTGATATATGAGTCTGACTTGCTGGACTGGTAGCAAAGTTGGACGCGCAGCCAAAGACGATAAGAAGAAGAAATCCCCCGAATACGCGGACAAGAATCTGGATAAGTTTCATTTAGAACTCTCTTGGCGTCAGAGACATATTACCTCAATCGTGCGGAACGACAGAATCCACTTGAACCTCCTCTTGATGAACCTGCGGCCGGGAAAACTTTCATCACGGTGTATCGCAAGGATCATCGAGTAACTAGATTTCATTCTTCTGGTCTGTATGATTTTTTTCGAAAGCATAGGCCATGCTCAACAACGCCGCATCCGAGTTTGCGCCTGCGACAAAAGAAAGTCCTACTGGTAAACCGTGTAGCTTGCCCATGGGCAAAGTAACATGTGGGTAGCCGGAAATAGCAGGATAGGAGGTGATCCCGCTGCCAACACCGTGATCACCATTCAAAAGATCAATGGTAAACGCGGGACCACCACTCGGTGCAATCATGACATCCAAATGGTGGGTTTCGAGAAGTTTGTCGAGCCCATCTTCGCGGGTTACCCGGCGGTTTCGGGCGAGGGCATCTATGTAGACCTGGTCAGTTAGAGGTCCTTTCTTCTGGGACTTTAAAAAGATTTCCTGTTTGAAGTAAGGCATTTCATCGGCTTCATGGGTGAGATTGAACTCGATAAGATCCTGTAGCGACGCTACAGACACGCCGTCTGGTGAACTTGCCAGATATTGATTGATATTGTGCTTGAATTCATAAAGCAGAACGTCATAACTGTCTCGACCGAACTTGCGTGGCTTGTCAAGTCGAAGGTCATCCACAATGACTGCACCTGATTCACGGATGGTATTTATCGCTCTTTCAAACAGGGCATCCACACCCTCATGGGACTTTGATGAATCGCGAAGTATACCGACGCGTTTGTTTCGTAACTCGTCTTTGCTCAGATTGACAGCCAGGGCCATATGTTTATTCGCTGCCATGATATTCAACAGAATTGCAGCGTCTTCAACGTTCCGTGTCATTGGCCCCGCGGTGTCCTGCGTGTGAGCGAGAGGTACGATGCCGGATTGGCTGACAAGATCAATACTAGGTTTCATGCCTACGATACCGCTAAATGATGATGGACAGATCACTGAGCCATCCGTTTCAGTGCCGATGGCTAAGATTGAAAGTCTTGCGGCGATGGCAACAGCCGAACCGGAGCTTGAACCGCAGGGAGACCGGGTTGTGTCATATGGATTTCTGGTCTGACCGCCAATGGCGCTCCACCCGGAAGAAGAACGCTCAGATCGAAAATTAGCCCATTCCGAGAGATTCGTTTTACCAAGAATGATCGCACCTGCGGAGCGCAGATTAACGACAAGGTCAGCATCGCGAAGCGTAACATTGTTTTTTAGTGCCAGTGAGCCAACGGTTGTTGGTAGTTCACGAGTCTCAATGTTGTCTTTGACCAATATGGGAACACCAAAAAGAGAGCCGAGGTCTTCGTTGTTTGCCAGTGACACATCCTGTGCGGCTGCCACCTTCATGGCTTCTGGATTTATCGAGATGATTGCATTGAGCTCAGGATTCAGTGCCTCGATACGATCAAGAAAATACTGCGTAACTTCAGATACCGAGAGTGTTTTTTCTCGGTAGGATTGATGCAGTTCTTTGATCGTAAATTTCATGGCTGGATTCTCGTTCAGGGGCTCGTTATTACCTTCAGGACTGCATCCGGTCAATAAGATGCAAGTCAGAAGCAAAATTAGATGTATTTGCATTTTGGTTTTTGTCCGGTCGATACCTGTTTGGTGATGGTAAATTATTTGCAGGTAATCACTGGCACCGGGAGTCAACTCCCCTCACATTCCCAGGATGCAATCTGTGTTTGAATACGTGCTACACAATACCACTGTAGGGTCTGTGCGGGATCAAAACCAGTGATTGAGCAGATTCTGAACAGCCTCTCTAGAAGTGCATCAATTAACCACATTCTGGGGACATGAGCAATGCAGTGTCAGAGACATGTCCCTTTGTCAGGATGCGATGACAAGACCCGTGAAATGCTGTAAAAAGTCTATACCCTCACGTAACAGTTGCTGCACAAAATAAGAACAAGTCGGGAACACAGGGATAATGTCACCGATCACAATAAGGAAGTATTAATGTATCCAGGTCATTGGTCAGGCATCTGTCCTGACAAAGCTGCGGTGATACAGACTGGTAGTGGCGAGAGTATTAGCTACAGGGAATTAGACGATCGCTCGAATCAGTTTGCCCATTTCATGTGGGATCTTGGATTGAGACGTGGTGACCACATCTCAATATTTATGGAGAACAACCTTCGTTATTTTGAAGTAGTTTGGGCAGCATTCCGTTCCGGGCTCTATCTGACGACGGTCAACCGTTATCTAACGGACGAAGAAGCTGCGTACATCATCGACAACTCAGAATCGAAGGTGGTTGTTGCGTCGAACTATTTGTCAGAGGTGGCAATATCGCTGCCGGGTGAGTGCCCGAATGTAACAAGTTGGCTGATGGTCGATGGTGTCGTTGACGGTTACGAGAGCTACGAGGCTTCGATTGCGGATTACCCTGCAGAAAATCTGGCAGAAGAACCTGCTGGCACGTTTATGTTGTATAGCTCTGGCACTACGGGAAGACCCAAGGGGATAATACGACCTCTGGAGGATAAGTTGATCTCCGAAGCATCCGAACTGCTGGGTGGGCTTCATTCCCTGTTATGGCAGTTTGATGACAAGACAGTCTATCTCTCACCGGCCCCACTTTATCATTCGGCACCTCTCGGCTTCAGCATTGCGACTCAGGTTTTGGGAGGCACAGCTATTATGATGCCGCGATTTAGTGAGCTTGAAGCATTGAAAGCCATACAGGACTATAAGGTAACTCACAGCCAGTGGGTTCCAACCATGTTCTCCAGAATGCTGAAATTGGAAGAATCTGAGCGGATCCAATTTGATCTCTCATCCCACAAAGTGGCAATTCATGCTGCGGCACCTTGCCCTCGTCAGGTAAAGCAGAAGATGTTTGATTGGTGGGGGCCCATTCTCTATGAGTACTATGGCGGTACTGAACTGAACGGATTTACCCATGTTACCCCTGAGGCCTGGATTGAGAGACCCGGCACGGTTGGGCAGTCACTGCTTGGTGTTATCCATATTTGTGATGAAGATGGCATCGAGCTTCCCAACGGTGAGGCGGGGCTTGTGTATTTTGAATTGCCGGAAATGCCATTTGCATATCTGAAGGACAGTGCAAAAACAAAGGATGCGCAACATCCTGAACATGCCAACTGGAGTGCACTTGGCGATGTAGGCTATGTCGATGATGATGGATTCCTGTATCTCACTGATCGGGCGACATTCATGATTATCTCGGGGGGGGTGAATATCTATCCTCAGGAAATCGAAGACGCGCTTGTCATGCACCCGAAGGTTGCTGATGTTGCGGTGATTGGTGTACCAAATGAAGAGATGGGTGAAGAAGTGAAAGCTGTCGTACAGCTTGTGGGCGGTGCTGATGCTGATGAATCATTGCAGGAAGAATTAATGGCTTATGCCCGTGAGCATATTGCACATTTCAAGTGCCCGCGAAGTGTGGACTTCGAAGAAAAATTGCCTCGATTGCCAACAGGCAAGCTCTATAAAAGATTGCTAAAGGATCGTTACTGGGGCAAGACTGATTCGAAGATTGTATAGTCAGCCCTGGGCCGCGTTTAGATCAGAATGGAACTCTTAAGCCCTGGTGAGGGAGGAATCTGCTCAGCTATGGCGTCAGGATTCTATTTACCCTGCCAATTGGGCAATCGCTTTTCAGAAAACGCTTTCGGGCCTTCCTGCGCATCCTCGCTTTGACGCCGAACTCTCTCGGATTCATAGGAGGTGTAGAACGCCTGCGGCAGTGGCAGATCAAGACCGCGCATTGAGGCTTCCTTTGTAGCCCGAACAGCAAGCGGAGCACAACGCATAATATCCGCAACATATCCTTCCACGGTCGATCTCAACTCACTGAGGGGTACTACGTCATTGACCAGCCCTAACTCGTATGCCCTTCGGGCTGACATGTGCCTTCCTGTCAGCATAAATCCCATGGCCGGTTTCAGACCGATCTGACGTGGCAGTCGGTGAACACCAGCGGCGCCAGCGATCAGCCCGCGTCTCGGTTCTGGCAGACCTAGCTCTGCATGATCTGCAGCGACAATAATGTCGCATGCCATGGCCATCTCAAGACCGCCCCCCAGAGCGTAGCCGTTGACCATCGCGATAACGGGTTTTGGCGTATACCATCTTTCTATTATGGATTTACTTTCGGCATTCATTCTTTGCCAGTTCGCTTTTTCTTCATCGGATGCCTCTCGCTCGCGGGCACGGTGTTTCAGATCTGCCCCGGCAGAAAAAGCTTTCTCACCAGCGCCTGTAATTACCGCAACCCAAATATCACCATTGGACTCAACTTCATCCATATGCTGAGATAATTGCCAGCGAAGCTCGGGATTGAGGGAGTTCATGGCTTCAGGCCTGTTCAGCGTGATCCAGGCGACTTTGTCTTTAACTTCAAACAGGGTGGTGTTTGTTTCGATCATATCTTTGTCTCCGTTTCTTGTCTCTCGTGGCGCGAGGTGGGCCAGGTCGAACGGGTGCTCTAGTCGATAACGGCCTGATTCAGCGTTGAGATGAAATCAGCACGAAAATTTGCGTGTGTATAAGGTTGAAGTTGACTCATGAGTATGCCGATCAGTTCTTCTTTAGGATCAATCCAGAAGATGGTGCTAAAAGCACCTTTTCAACTGACAGAACCTGCAGACTGGGAGGTGGAAGCAACACCTCTGTCCAGAACAACTGAATAACCCAATCCAAATCCACTACCGGGCCTTCTCAACCAGATGGGGAGATCACCGGTGTGATTCTTAAACTTAAGCTCCACCGTTTTGCGTCCCAGCAACCGTACACCATCGAGTTCACTATTGTTAGTCATCATCTGCTGGAAACGGATATAGTCTGCCGCAGTGGATACAAGATCACCACTCCCGGAGAAATAGTTGTGCGGTTCTTTGATATAGCGACTCTCTGCATTGGGTGCATCCTGCAGGGTTATCTTGTTGCCATTTTCAAGCCGGAAGCCGGTGCAGCTCTTACTGCGAATGAGTCGCGGAGCAGTAAGGTGCAGGTGGCTAACCCAATTGCAAATTGCGCATGTCTGGACATCAAAATCATTTCTTCCCGTATGATCAGTGACGTAGATACTGGCCCTCTGCAGGATGTGGAAACAAGCCTTACGAGGAGTGGTAGTATTGCTGCTTCGAATTAGTGGAGAGACAAGGTGCCTGTCAGTAAAGAAATTCATCTCAAATCAATACCAGCCGGAATGCCAGTAGCAGATAACTTTGAACTTGTTGAGACCAGCATTCCTGACCCGGGTGATGGCGAAGTTCTGGTTCAGAACCTGTACATGTCAGTGGATCCTTACATGCGGGGTCGCATGAGGTTTGCTACGACCGGTGAAGTCCTAATGGGTGCTGCGATAGGCAGAGTCGTTGCGTCAGGAAACCCGGATTATTCAGAAGGTGATTATGTAGAAAATGGTTTTGGCTGGCGGGAATATTTCATCGCGAACGGCAGGGGACTGAGGAAAGTTGATGAGTCGCTAGTTCCCTTGAGTGCCTACCTTGGCGTAATGGGAATGCCCGGTTTGACAGCCTATGGTGGACTTCTGGTGACGGGAGAGATGAAAGATGGCGAAACGGTGTTTGTGTCCGCTGCCTCAGGTGCAGTGGGTAATGTTGTTGGTCAGATTGCTAAAATTAAAGGGGGAATTGCCATCGGTAGTGCAGGTAGTGACGAGAAGGTTGCTCAACTGACCAGTGAATTTGGATTTGATCATGCGTTTAACTACAAAACAGCCAATCCGCTCAAGGAACTGAGAAAGGGTGCGCCTGAAGGAATTGATATTTACTTCGAGAATGTGGGTGGTACTCAGTTGGAGGCGGCGCTAACCCATATGCGAGCTTATGGGCGCATTCCGATATGTGGCATGATCGCTCATTACAACGACGACAAAACTCCAACGCCAGGACCACGAAATCTGACAGAAACCATTTATAAGTTTCTAACCCTGAAGGGTTTCGTTGTTTCAGCATTTGAGGAAATGCGCCCCGAGTTTCAGAAAGATATGTCGGATTGGATTAAATCAGGGCAGTTGAAGTATCACGAAACCGTGATCGAAGGTATTGAAAATGCACCGCAGGCTTTTATGGGACTTTTTACTGGTGCCAATCAGGGCAAAATGATTGTCAAATTAGCTTAGGTGGGTTGCAGTCTAAAGCGAAACATACTCAGATCGTTAAGGATGACATACAGACAGGGGATAAGTATCAGCGTGATAACGGTTGCGAAGAGAATGCCGAATCCCAGAGAAACTGCCATCGGAATGAGCATCTGAGCGCTGAAACTTGTTTCCAGTAAGATCGGTAACAATCCGAAAAAGGTAGTCAGCGAGGTCAGCATTATTGCTCGAAACCTTCTGGTACCAGCGTTAATCGCCGCTTCCACGGTTGATATGCCTTCTTCGACGGAATGATTAACATAGTCGACCATAATAATACTGTCATTTACCACGACACCTGCCAGTGCAACTATTCCGAGTAGTGACATTGCGCTGAAATCAATTCCGACGATCAGGTGTCCGATAAGTGCGCCAATCATGCCGAAAGGAATGACTCCCATGATAATCAGAGGTTGCATATAGGATTTTAAAGGGATCGCCATTAGCGCATAAATGCAAAACAGCGCAAGGATCGCTGTGTAGAGAATCCCTTCCAGCATCTCGCTTTCTTCCCGACTGGCACCATCCAGTTCCAGCGTCACTGATGGAAACCTCAGTTTAAGTTCTGCGCCGAATTCACCTCTGATAACGTCCTTAACGATAATACCAGGCTCGATAATCGTCTTTTCTACATTGGCTGATATTCGGACTGATCGTTTGCCCCAGGTGCGAACGATTGATGATGGGCTGCTCCTTTCCTCTAATTCGGCTACTGATGTAAACGGAACCTCATCACCTTGCTGAGTGCGAATGAACATTGAATCCAGATTACCCCGGGACTCTCGCTCGGTCTTTGGGTAGCGGACCATTACTCTGACTTCCTCGCGGCCTCTCTGAATACGTTGAGCTTCAACACCGTAAAAAGCGGCGCGAACCTGATTCGCCAGATCGCTGAGGGCTAATCCCAGAGCTTCCGCAGAAGGTTTTATTTTCAGATTTATCTCAGGGATGTTACCTGTATTGGAATTCTCAATATCGTAAACACCTTCGTACTTCTTGAGTGTCTGCTCCAGCAGTTCTGCAGCTTCTGCGAGGGCTTTCGTATCATGGCTGATCAGTTTGAAGCCAAGATCCTTACCTTGGCCATGAGATTTCTGAGAACCTGAGATTTCCATCTTCTTGGTGCCTGCAATATCACCAATTGCCGATCGCCATTCAGTGGCGATTTCTTCGGGGTTGCGATTCAATTCATCCCCAGGCTTTAGTTCCGCCATGATTCGACCGTTGCCGTTGTTGGTAAATGCGAAGAAGTTTACGAGGAATTTTTCATCCTCCGGTTTTGAGGCATTCAGCTCAACCAGTTTGTCGGACATCTCTTGAACCACTTTCACCGCCTGTGAAGTCGATGATCCTTCGACCAGTTCAATCTGAGCGCCAATGTATTGCATCGACATGTTGGGGAAGAACACTGTTCTGACGTAGGGACCGATAATAAAACCTAATGCCAGTATCAACATGCCAAGGAATACTGACACTGTGATGTAGCGTTGCCTTATGGCTCGTAAGAGAAATGGTTCGTAGTAATCGTAAGTAACCTGGCGTAGCCTGGCAGCGAAATTGTTCTGAAACCGGCGTAGCAGACTAGGTGAGTCATCATTTGCTGGAAGCGGTTTCATACTGGCAAGGTGGGCGGGAAGGATGAGTTTGGACTCGACGATCGAAAATGCCAGACACAGAATAACCACCAGACCTATGGCGGCTGGCATCGCACCAAAGGTTCCAGGAATCAGCATCAGAGGTACAAACGCGACAATTGTCGTTAGAACCCCAAAGGTGGCTGGCGTCGCGACACGACGTGCACCTCTGATTACATTATCGATGTTGTGACCATCTTCCTCGGTTACTGTCTGGACACTCTCACCGATGATAATCGCATCATCGACAACGATCCCCAGCACCAGAATAAAACCAAAAAGGCTGACCATATTGATGGAACCGCCTAGTGCAGGCATTAGTGCAAAGGCACCAAGGAATGCGATAGGCATCCCTATCATGACCCAGAAGGCAAGTTGTAAACGCAAGAAAATGCCTAAAACCACCAGCACAAGAATTACCCCTGACAACATATTCGTTACCATCATGCTCAAGGTACCACTGAGGTATTTGGTATTATCCATCCAGGAATCCAGGCGAATGCCAGGAGGTAAAGTGGCTTTGCGTCTCTCCACGTACGCTGTTACTTCGTTGGATATTTCAATCTGGTTCTGATCGGCGATGGCATAGATTGAAACGCCGATACTTGGCTGACCGTTAAACAGGGAAAAGAACTCATACTCAATAAAACCGTCAGAGACCTCGGCGATATCACCCAGTGTCAGACGGGTACCGTCTGCTTCAGAAAGCAGAACAATACTTTCGAAATCCTGCTTCTGGTAAGCCTGGCCCTCTGCTCGGAGCAATATATCGCCAGAATCAGATTTGATGGCCCCGGCAGGCAAGTCCAGAGAGGATCTTTGAACTGCCTGTGCGACCTGAGCGAGAGTGAGTCCGTATTGGCGGAGTTTCTCTTCCTTCAATTCAACCGCGATTTCATAGGGTCTTGCACCGGAAACTTCTGCTTTTGTCACACTAGGTAAGTTAAGAATTTCATCTCTGATTTCCTCGGCCAGAGTTTTCATTCCTCGCTCATTCAAATTTCCGGATATTTGAACGTTAATTGCACCTCTTTGATGTTGGTTGCGATAGATCCTCGGCTTTTCAGTTGATTCGGGCATGCGGGCAATTCTATCCACCGCCATCTTTACTTCGTCCAGAATGATCTGAATGTCATATCCACTTTCAACTGTCAGTCGAACACTACCCATGCCTTCCCGTGAATAGGAATGCATATCGTCGATGCCTTCAATCTCTCTTACGGCTTCTTCAATGCGGGTTACAACACCTGATTCCACTTCACCAGGAGAAGCGCCAGGGAATGCAACATCGACACTGACTTCATCGGCTTCAAGGTCCGGCGTCATCTGAGTGCGTATTGTCAGTGCTGAAACCAATCCCGTCAGGATGATAACAACCATGAGCAGATTGGCGGCAACATGGTTGCGGGCGAACCAGGAGATTATGCCCTTGTGAGTATCAATTGCCTGCATTTTCAGTCATACCAACTGTAAATTCCCCAGGATCAGTAAATCTGACCCGCGTCCTGGGAAGAGGATTATCCAGAACTGTAAGGCACACCAGGTCATCTGCCGTGATACCGCTGCTGATGTAGATAGATTTTTCATCGGCTCTCAGCAGCTCGACTGTATTTGCAACGAGTTCATTGTTTTCATTAATTGTCCAAACCTGGTTGTCGCGGTACAGGACACTTCGGGGTAACTTAATGATGTTTTCAGCCGATCTACCACTGATACTCGCGTTGACAAATGTTCCGATTCGAAGCGGAGATGTCCATCGGGTACCTTGTTGATTATAGGGGTCAGTAACCTGCGCGACGACGTACAGCACTCGGCTGCGTTCATCAAAAACACCTTCCGTTCGAACGAGATTTCCCTGCCAGGAATACTCAATGCCCCCGATCTCTGCTGTTAGTGAAACTTCTGGGCCAGACCCATCTTTCATGATCGAATGTGACAGGTCGAGAAAAGGGAGTTCCCTGTCAGGAAGTGGTAAGCGAATTTCTGCAATGTCGACGGCAAATGTAACGGCAAGCTGAGTACCAGCGCCAACAAATTGACCAATGTCGGCTATCTTTTCGCGAACCATGCCGTCATAAGGTGCTCTTATAACAGTGCGATCAAGATCGTCCATTCTTTTTGCCAGCTCTGCCTTGGCAGAATCAAGATTTGCCATGGCTTCTTCGAGCTGTGGTTTCCTCAATGCAAGATCTGTTGCAGCCTTACTACTGGAGGGTAAAAGTTTTTTTGCCCGTTGCCAGTCAGTTTCCGCATAGTCAGCAAGACCAGTTTCCTGGGTGACATTTGTTTTTGCCGAGGCAACACTTGCCTGTGCGCGTTTTAGTTCTGCCCGGTAATTGCGATCATCGATTCGCACAAGCACGTCACCTTTGGCGAAAAAACCCCCAGCGACAAATGCTGGTGATACCTGAGTGATCAGCCCGGAGACTTCAGAGACTAAAGTCGTTTCTGTCCGTGGAGTGACGGTTCCCTGCGCACTGACCTTGATTTGAATGGTGCTGCTTTCGGCTCGCATCACATCTACCAGCATCACGGGAGGGGCAGGAGGTACTGTATTGGGCGTTCGCTGTTGAGCTGACATCCACATGGCTGCAGCGATGCTGAGAACAACGATAATGACAGGGATGACAAGCTTGTTAATCATGAGATTTGACTCACATTATGCGAGTGATGTGACACCTTGACGAAACGAACAGAAATATACGGCTAGACTCTACCATTTTGGTACGTTGATTGCTAAATGATCCAGTCAGGTACGCATTCTTAAAATTAGTGGTAATTGTCTCCTAAAGCCTCATTCCTGCTGGGTTTGGAGTTGATTATAACCGGTTTTCATACACTGTAATTCTCATCTGTGTTGATCTGATACGCTGCTCAATGGAATTTCCGTCGCATATTCGTCCTGATGGAACCATCTCCCTGACTTGCAGCAGCAGTTCTTGTCTTTGCCCCTGGTGGAAGGACCAGACAGAATCCTGAGTTTGACTGCAATGTTCATTACTCCAACATTCGAGCTTTCCTGCTGAGTGAGAAGGTTGCCTGTGCAATCGCAGTGAATGGCTGGAACAGTCCGGCAGGGATCGGAAAAAGCAGAGTAACGTTTGTAATGCTAAAGGATAAGAAGGATGCCTGGCGAATTATCCATGGACATTGGTCCGCTGTGCCTGGTGAGTGATTGGGGTCAGAAAATCCAAACAGTGGTGCCTTAACCGAAGCGGACTTCAGTCGCAATTATTCTCCTTGGGGATTTTTCTGAATCAGAGAATACAGCCACATCCTCATGAATACGCTTTTCACCCTCTGCTGAATCGAAAAATCTCTCTCTCAGATCCGTCATCGAATCGAATCCACACAAGGCAAATCCATCCCATCTGGGGCCATGAAATGTATGCATGATGCTGAGTTGTGAATAGAAGGACATTGCTTTATGGACCTTGACTGCCAGCGGTGCGTGCATATCCCGCCAATG
>Ga0187833_10000084_pt1 | contig 93035 bp, 82 predicted proteins | sample ETNtaG_37_FD_167968 | JGI IMG/M metagenome (GOLD analysis project Ga0187833, IMG submission 167968) | Marine microbial and viral communities from oxygen minimum zone, Eastern Pacific Ocean - ETNP2014_SV_400_PacBio MetaG (Illumina Assembly) | ecosystem: Environmental > Aquatic > Marine > Hypoxic... | reverse complement strand
GGTGATATCTTTGTTTACAACAGCGGTGCTACCATGCTGCTTTCTCAGATGATTCGCAAAGCAACGGGACTGGAGGTAGATGAGTACGGTCAGAAATATCTTTTCGAACCTTTGGGTATTAAAGATTACTTCTGGAAAAGAACTCCCAGAGGTCTTACTGACACAGAAGGGGGTCTCTATCTGAAGCCTGAAGACTTGGCAAAAATTGGCTACCTGTTTCTTAAGGACGGTATTTGGGAAAGGCGCCGCATCCTTCCGGAAGGTTGGGTCAAAGAATCGATAACACCTAGGGTTGAGTTGGCATCCAGCAAGACACGCTACGGTTATAAGTGGTGGCTATTACCCTACAAAGAGGGCAAGTATGCCATCACGGGCCTCGGCTACGGAGGTCAGAGACTTATAGTTATACCTGAAAAAGAATTGATTGCAGTTTTTACAGGATGGAATATCTATGACAAGCCTTCTCTAAACGCCAACTTTGTTCTCAATCGTCTACTCCAGGCGTTTGGTCCAGATTCATAGCTGTCACAGTATGAGTCATAAACTGAGAATTGGGATTGCACTGGGTGGTGGTGGCGCTCGCGGAGCTGCGCATATTGGTGTACTACAAACGTTGGAATCCCAGGGCATTGGCATCGATACGATTGCAGGAACCTCTGCCGGCGCGGTGATCGGTGCCATGTACGCCGCCACGCTGAATAGTGACTGGGTGAGGCAACACTACCTCGACTATTTAAATAGTGACACTTTCCGTGCTATGGGAACCCATCACCTTCGGAGAGATACTCCAGAAAAAGATTCTTTTTTTCAACAGATTGGCAGATTTGTAAAGGATCACCTGGTGATCTCGCTGGCGGTTCACCGGCACGGCATTGTGGATAGGGAAAAACTAACTCAGGGCATTCGCTATCTGTTGCCCGTCAGTTCATTTAATGAACTGAAGATTCCGCTGACCATTACATCTACTGATCTTAACAGCGGAAAGGAGATAGTCACATCCAGTGGTGATCTGGTGGAAGCAGTGGTGGAAAGTTCATCCATTCCTGGATTCATAAAGCCTCTGGAAGAGAAGAACAGACTCATTGTAGATGGTGCTGTGGCGGCGCCGGTACCCGTGAAAGCACTTTTGACATATAAGAACGATGTTTGTATAGCTGTGGACATTGCCCGGAGAAAAATGAAACCTCTTCAGGAATTTTCTTTGCTGGAACTTATGTCACGAGTGGGTCAAGTGACAGGTGTGAAGCTTGCTGATGAGCTTGCTTCTCAGGCTGATGTTTTGATCCAGCCCGATGTGGGGGAGGCACACTGGTCAGAGTTTTCACGATCAGAGGCTTTCATCATAGCTGGTCAGGAAGGGGCGAAAGCGGCTATTCCGAAAATCAATAAACTACTGAATGAGCGATCCGGTTTACGTTATCGACTCCGGAAGAGTCTTGGATTTATCTAACCGCGACGTACCTGGAATAGTTTCTGAGTAGACACTGGCTACTTGCCGGTTGTACCGCCTAAAAGATTTTCCGCCATAAATTGTTTTGAGAATTCAAAGGCAGCAACTCGCGCTTCAGGATTTCCTCCGAAAGTTGGCCCACGACTAGCGCAAAATGCGAGAGCGATTTTTTGCCGAAGGGGCGTTATCATAGGTATATCAAAGAAATTCATCAGTATAGCGCCGTCGGCTCGCATTCGGAACTGGCAATCGGTCAGTATGTAACCATTATCCATCACTTCAGGCGGCTTTAGGCGGTCAAAGGAGTGGTGGGCGTTGGGATATACGGTCACGTTTGCTTCAGCACCGGCAGCCTTCATATCAGTAACCAGATCCTCACATGCCGCTGCAGGAACCCAATTATCCAATTCACCAATGAGGATATGGATTGGAACGTCACTGAATTCAACAACTTCAAGATCTGTAATGCAAGGAGGATAAATTGGTAAATGTGCCTTAAAACTGAGATGAGAAGTAATTGCATTTTTCAGAGGTTGCCAAGCGCTGAAAAGTGCCACGGAGCCGCCAAGGCTCCATCCTGTAATGGCTACACGATCTAAATCAATACGGGGATCGTTTGCCAGAACAGCCAATGCCTTATAAGCATCCAGAATCATCATGGCTGATGTTACTTCCACTTGTGTTCCCACTGTAGATGTGATGTTACGACTGGCAAAACTTTTTAACTCAAAGGTTGCCATACCCATATCACGGTACATCTTCAAATATTCAAGATGATGGTTCGACCATGCCAAACTGCCTGCCACACCAAAAACCATTGGTAAGTTTTTTTGTTCTACCCCTTCAGGAAATCTGAGAATTCCGTAAACCTCTTGAGGCTCCTGGTTTTCCAGGTCTGTGATAACGTGATAGAATGAGAACGGGTTTGAACTGGTAAACTCAATGCGCTCATCTTTTTGCTGAGCAAAAGATGCGGTTATGAGAAAGGTTATAATGAGAGAGAATTTCACTCTAGAGAGTATACTACAAAGATTTCTTTTTGAAACAAAGTAACAAAGATTAATTACACCCCAGTTCAATTTGATCTATCGGGCATTTTCGGTAAACTGCAACTTAGATTAAGGAGTGTGAGTATGTTGAAAAAATCAATTCTGTTTTTTGTTGTTTCGCTCTCAGTTTGGTCCTGTTCTGTAGATACAGAGAGTACATCAATTCTTCATCCCTCTGAATATTTTGGGCGTAAGATTGGGGATCCCGGTGTTTTGATCCCTCACTCAAAGATACTTGAGTACTATCGTTTCATGGAGGAGCGGAGTGACAGAGTGAAAGTTGTGGAAATAGGTGAAACCACTGAAGGTCGGCCGTTCTATTATGCCATTGTTACCTCACCGGAGAATCACGTCCGCCTTGATAATTTGATTAATATGAATAGCAAACTCTACGATCCTCGTGGTGTGTCTGATGGCGAAATCCAGAAAATTATACGGGAAGGGAAGACATTCGTGGTTGCTAACCATCAGATTCACTCCACTGAAGTAGGCGCTTCGCAAGGTGCACTCCTTATGGCATATCGTATGGCGACTGGTAATGATCATGAAGTATCACGTATTTTGGATAATGTTGTCCTGATCCACGTTCCAGTTCACAACCCGGATGGTCAGGAGAGAGTCTATGAGTGGCTCGATGAGTGGCGTGGTACGGACTACGAAAATAGCCGCCCTCCTTTCCTGTATCAAAAATATGTGGGCCACGACAACAACCGTGACTGGTATATGTTTACGCAGATTGAAACACAACTTTCCATCGAGATCCAGAACAAGTTTCACCCTCAGTTCACCCTTGACCAGCACCAGATGGGTTCCAGGGGTGCCCGAATCTTTGTTCCGCCTTTTGAAGATCCTTGGGAACCGGGTATTGATCCTGCCCTCATTGCATCCAACAATATGATTGGGACTTACATGGGCCAATACCTTACCTCTCGAGGATTAAAGGGTGTGGAGTGGAAAAACCGTTACGATGCTTGGACACCAGCCCGTGCCTATTATCACTACCACGGTGGCGTACGCATTTTGACGGAAGTGGCGAGCGCCAATTTTGCCGATGAAATTGATATCCCTTTTGACAGCCTTAATGCCGATTATCAACGGGTACGGTGGAATTTTCCCATGCCTTGGGAGGGAGGTAAATGGACTTTTAAGGAGATTGTGAATTATCACTACACTTCTTCCATGTCTGCCTTGCTTGCAGGCGCAGACCTACGGGAACAACTCCTTGCAGGTATGGCTACTTCTCAAAAACGGTCTATTCAACCTGGTGAAGATTCTCCATTTGCTTTTATAGTTCCTGATAATCAAACGGATCCTCCCACTGCTACAAAACTCCTCCAAGTTCTGGAAAAAGCCGATGTTGAAATTGAAAAAGCCTCAACATCTTTTTCAGTTGCTGGCAAAAAGTATGGTGAGGGATCACACGTTATCAGGTTTGCGCAGCCAGCTGGTCGATTCGCGAAAACTGTTCTCGAGCGACAGGATTACCCGAAGATTTTCATGTACGAAGGAGGTCCTTTAGATCCTCCCTATGATGTGACGGCACATACATTGCCTCTTCTAATGAATGTGGATGTTGATTTTGTCTATGAACCTTTTTCAGTCAACTTGAACAAAGTAGATGAGATTCAATTTTCCAAAGGTTCTGTGAAAGATGGCAGCAATACCGTAGCATGGCTTCTGGATCCCCGGGTTGATCACAGTTATTCGGCGGCCGTTGAGCTAGCCAATCATGGACTGACCCGAGCGATGGAACGGTTCACTGCCGGGGGTACTGTCTGGCCCGCTGGAACATTTGTTCTGGAAAGGCGCTCTTCCGATGAAATGACAGGCGGAATGGCAGGCCTTGTGAAAGATATTGCTTCACGATTTCATATTGATATCACGGGGGTGGAAAATTTTCCTAATGTTTCCTTAAAGCCTGTAACTACGCCAAAAGTTGCTATTTATCAAAGTTATTCACCCAGCATGCCTGAGGGGTGGTTCAGATGGGTGCTCGATGAACACAAAATCCCGTACGATATTCTTCATTATAATGATATCAATGATGATGGGTTGTCCAACTATTCTGTCCTCTTTTTACCTCCGGGAGGCGGATCTCCAAAGATGATGGTTGAAGGTCAGACGAATATGGAAAACCCAACACCACCAGCTTATGCTCATGGAATTGGCGAAGAAGGTGTTGATGCTCTTGATAAGTTTGTCCAAAGCGGCGGGATTTTGTATACCTGGTCAGGAGCTTGGCGCTTTCTGGAACAATATATGAATGTTGGCGTAAAGGCCGTAAATGATGGTTTAGATAGGACAGAGTTCAATATTCCCGGTTCACTTTTAAGAGTAAATGTAGACACCAGTCATCCTATCGGTTTTGGCCTTACCGATGAGACAGCCATCTTCTTCCGACGGGACAGTGCCTGGCCTGCCGATATGGGTGGCGCAAATGTGATTGCAAGTTATCCTCCTGATGAACTACTGTTGTCAGGGTGGATTCAAGGTGAGGACGTACTAGTCAATCAGGCTGCCATGGTTGAGATTCCCCGCGGTAAGGGGAGAATGATTATGACGGGGTTCTATCCAGAATACAGAGGCCAGGCTCACCAAACCTACAAAATGATGTTTAACGCCATTTTCTATGCTGGTAATTGATGAGTGTAGAGGAAAAAGGACAAATGGGCCGTGATTTGAACTCTCTGCAATGTTCCGTAAACTTGTAACGAATAATAGCTAAAGAAAATGGATGTAAAGAAAATAGTTGCTGTCGCAGTTATAGTTATGGGAGTGCTCATTGCCGGTATATTTTTTAGCGGGAATGAGGGAAATGCGTCTCTAGCTGTGGCTGAAGTCGCATCAGTTTCAGAAGTTTCTTCCTCCAACAAAGCACCCGATTTTTCCCTAAGTGATATGCAAGGTAATGAAGTTTCTCTATCTGATTTCAAAGGGAATATAGTCATCATAAACTTTTGGGCTACCTGGTGTGGCCCGTGTCGATTTGAGATTCCTGACCTCATTGATCTACAAGAAAAATATAACGGAGATCTGGTTGTTCTTGGTGTCTCTCTCGATTATGACGGCCCGTCGGTCGTTCCTCAATTCGCTGAAAGGTTGGGAATCAGTTATCCAGTTCTTTACGGTAATGGGCGGGTTGCGAACCGCTACGGCGGTGTTACCGGTATCCCCACAACTTTTGTCATCGACAGGGATATGAATGTCTACAGGCGATACATAGGCTACCGTCCCCAAACTGTCTTTGAAAAAGATATCCAAGATCTGATCTAAACTATTAACTGATGGAAAAGCCGGAGCCCCTTTCGGCTTTCACTTCTTTGAGAACAATCTTCTTTTGGGTTATACTTAATTCATGGAGATTCAATAGAGACAGAAGATAATGAAACATTTACGTTTTCTTTTTTTCTCCATGGTTTTACTTATGAGTTGTAATGATCCCATTGGAGAGGAGACTGTTATCAAAGCTTATGTTACTCTTCAGGGTATTGATCAGGTTGCGGTGGTGGATATTGCCGGCAGAGAAGTTATGAAATATGTGGATGTAGACATCCTCAACACCGGTGACCGCCCTCATTACGTTGTTGTAGACCAAATGCACGGATACTGGTATGTAACACTCATCTCTTCAGGCTATGTGCTGAAATTCGATATAAAAGATGATGAATTAGTTGATTCGGTAAAAGTGGACAATATGCCTGCCCTTATGGCTATTGATGCCTCGACCCAGACACTCTATGTCTCCCGGTTCATGCCCATGCCGGCCGTGGGTATGATGGGTTCTAATTCCACGGTGATCAATGTCATTGATACAGCTACCATGACGGTCACCGGTGATGTATCGGTGGGAGCTCGGTCGCCTCACGGTATTGCTATAAGTTCCGATGGTAAGACCCTTTGGGTAGTCAGCAATGAGGCTTCCCACTTTTTCAAAATCCAAACCTCCCAGATGTTTGTCGAAGGTTATGAACCTGAAAGTTTCAAGTTGGGTCACAATGTACCCGACAGTTATGCCATTAACGATATGTTTTATAATGCTTTGGAACTTGAGCTGAGCCATGATGACACGAAACTTTTCGTCACCTGCTCAGGATCAGATGAGGTGCGGGTTTTTAACACTGTTACCGGTGATAGTCTTGATACATACCCACTTGCCAAACAGCCTTGGCACCTTGTTTTAAGTGATGATGATAAGAACCTATTTGTGACCAACAGAAGCGGAGGGAGTATAAGTAAGATCAACCTTTCCAATGGATCTGTTTCAGTTCTCTCTGATAGCCTTATTGCTTTGCCACACGGGTGTGGTCTGACAACAGATGAAACAAATCTTTTGGTAAGCTCTTCGGAGGGTAACCGTCTTTTAGTCATAGATACAGAATCGATGGTTATTTCGGACGTCATCAACCTAGAAATGCCTATGTCTATGCCAACAGGTCTTGCCGTAGTGCGGGAATAGTAAAAAGCTATTGTGTATTATATCACAAGATTTCTTCTGATCGTCATTTTTTTTCTTGTCGACTGTGAACACACCCAAGATTTAACCCGGCTTGAAGAAAAAAAACTCCCCATTCAAACCTCTTTTAAGGTAGCGGACTTTGAGCCGGCAACGGACTGCAAATCTTGTCATCCCGTCCATTTCAAAGAATGGTCCGGCTCAATGCACGCCTATGCCCTGAAGGATCCTCTCTGGTTTTCCCTACAAAAAAAGGAGCAGGCTCACTTTTCGGCTGAAGGAAAGGAGCTTGGCCAATTCTGTATCATGTGCCACAGTCCCGTCGCCTTTCTTACGGATGCTATCGAAGAGCCGTCATCATTTGATATAAGTGACACTTCTAAATACGCGCCTCAGATACAGGAAGGAATTGGTTGTTCATTTTGCCACTCAACAACACATTTTTCTCCTACTACCGACGCTTATCCTGCAATTGAAGAGACTGATATTATAGAATTTAATCTGAATACAGGTGATGTGAAATATGGAACAATCAGAAATCCCATCTCAAACAATTTTCATGAATCGGAGTACCATCCAGATTATGACAACTCTGAATATTGTCGGGGTTGTCACAACCTGACTATTGATGGTCAAGGTGCTGAAATGACTTTCACTGAATGGTCCGGAACTGCCTTTGAAGCAATGGGTGTAGAGTGCCAAAGTTGTCATATGGCAACATACGCTGGCTATGCGGTTGATAAAGATCAATTTCCTGAAGCGCCCTACCGGGAAAATCTTCATACTCACACATTTGCAGGTATTGATCAGGCGCTAACATTCTTCAGGGAAGAGGAGTCCCAGGTTACAGCTATCCAAAACCTGTTGAAGTCAGCAGCTGAGATGAATTTTGCATCAGCTCTTCCCGATTCTCTCACAAACGGCGAAACTTTGGAGCTAAGCGTACTGGTGACCAACAGCTCAGGTCACAATCTTCCAACGGGAACAACTTTTTCCCGGCAGCTGTGGGTTGAAGTGACGGCTGTGGCAGGAGGTGATACCATTTACCGCAGCGGTAACCAAAATGATGAGGATGACCTCTATGATTTTCACATTGATCCTGACGGCACAGAAGATCCTGATCTAACACTTTTTAGAACAGTCCTCTATAACGCTGAGGGAGACTCAGGACTCCGCCAAGTTGCTGTAGAGCGGTTTGTGCGAAAAACAGACACCACTCTTCCTGTTCAGGGATCGAGAATAGTCCTCTACAGTTTTTCTGTTCCCGACGATTCTCAAGGCAATCTTGATTTGACAATTCGACTCCGTTTTAGGGCTTTGCCACCATTTTTTGTGAGAGAATTTGGATCCGGGATTGAGGCGCTACCCCTGAAGATTTTTAATATTGCTGAGCTGACTGAAACTATTCCTATTCGGTCATCACAATGAGGCGGGCCATCAGGCTCACTTTGCTTACACTGTTACCATTTTGTCTGTGGGCTCAAACCTTGACCCGCATGGTGGCGAAGTTTCCTGTGATTGTTGAAGGAGATACATTGAGTATGCCATTCTCCGGTGGATTCAACGGCCCTGTACCTCAGTTTCTTGACTGGGATGATGATGGTTTTCTGGATTTGTTCATCACCGATGGTGATGGACGCATTCAACATTATGAGACCGATGGATCAACACCGGACTCTTTCACACTTATGACGCGCTCCTTTAATGATCTTATCATCGGATTCTGGTTCCGTTTTATCGATTATGACCTGGACGGTGACCATGATCTTATCTTTTCGAGCGCATTCCCGGTAGCAGGTGGTTCTTATGCATGTGTTGTCTACGAAAATGTAGATGGCACTCTTACGTTGAGAACAGAGAGTCTGTTGGATGATCAGGGTAGAGTGCTCTCAGTTGGCTCGGTTGTGATTCCCACTATTGCTGATATAGACGGGGACGATTGGCCAGACCTCTTCATCGGTAGTGTGGCCGGCACGGTGACCAAGTACCGCAATTTGGGAATGAGGAATAATCTTCCTCTTTTCCAATTTCAGACCAACACTTTCCAAAATATTATGCTGGTCTGGTCACCGGGGAGAGGTAGACTTCATGGCGCCAGCGCACTGGAATTTTTTGACATAGATGCTGACGGAGATAAAGATCTTTTCTGGGGTGATTTATATCAGCCTGGGCTCTTCTTTCTAGAAAACATAGGGGATTCAGAAGTTCCTGTCATTCTTGATAGCCTAGTAGAGGTTGAATATCCGCCTCAGTCTCCCCTCAAGACAGCTGGTTTCAATGTACCCAGATTCTCCGACCTGGACGGTGACGGTGACAGCGAACTTTTTGTGGGTGTCCAGTCAGGCGTTTATGGTACCGATTTTGTAAACAACTTCGTTTATTACTCAAATAAGGGAAGTGACACACTAGCTAATTTTATCTATGAAAGGGATAATTTTCTTAAAATCCTCGATCTTGGTTCGGCATCCGTACCTGTCTTTGCTGACATAGACAGTGATGGTGATGAGGATCTGTTCGTAGGAAATGAGTTTAATGATGAATTGCCCGGCCTCCGGGGTACCGTTTTTTTCTTCAGGAATATGGGGGATGCCATAACCCCTGTTTTCACTCTGGAGGATTCAGCAGTTTTTCCCGATCTCACTGGGAACAACCTTGCTCCGACATTCGGAGATCTTGACGCTGATGGTGATCTGGATGTGGTGATAGGGGATTGGAATGGCAAGATATTTCATTACGAAAATACAGGAACAGCGGAGGTTGCTGATTTTGCGTACCGAGGACAGTTTTTGGATATAGATGTGGGTGGCCTTGCTCATCCGGCGTTGGGTGATCTGGACGGTGATAGCGATTTGGATCTGGTCGTAGGACAGAATGAGGGTGCCATTATTTACTGGAGTAATGAGGGAACCGCTGTTCAAACTGGTTTTGAGTTTCAATCTGAGGATATTTTTACAGGAACAGATTTGGGAACACAGTCGGCACCCTATTTAGTTGACCTTGATGATGACGGAGATCTTGATATACTTATTGGGAATGCTGCTGGTGAGCTATTTTTTGCTAAACAAGAGAATGGTATTTGGTCAGTCACCAAGATTACACATTTGCCATACTCCGGCCCACAGACCTCACCTGCTATCGCCCATCTGAATGGAGACGGCGAGCTTGAACTGGTGCTGGGGACATGGCACGGCGGACTTCAGCTCTACCAGATTGATATGAGTTCGGCGGCCGTAGAATTCACTCTGTTACCTACTGAGATCGGACAGCTTAACACTTATCCTAACCCCTTTAACGGTCGCCTCACTATTTCTCTTACCATACCGAGCGCCGAAACTTTGAACATCTCAGTCTGGAATTTATTAGGTGAGAAAGTTGGGACCATCAATGACGGTCCTTTACCGGTAGGTCGGCACCGTTTCAGCTGGAAAACTGGGGAACTTTCCTCCGGCATTTATTTTATCAGAGCCGAATCTGATGGGGGTACAAAACCGTGGCACACAGTACGAAAAGTGATTTATCTTAAGTAATTGTGTGAAACTTTTCTTGCATAGAATCATTGAAGCGGTAATACAATTCAATTGAAAGGAAGTGAAATGAAAAAGACGATATCTGTTTTATTTATGACTTTGGTTTTTGCGGTGAACCTGTCTGCCCAATCGGCCAAGTATTTCAGTGACACATTTGCTGATGTTGTGAAGAAGGTCAACCCAGCTGTTGTCACTATTACCAGTGAAAGAGTGGTGACGGACCAGTGGCGTCACCCTTTCGAAGAATTCTTTGATAATGATTATTTCGGGAACAATTCTCCTGAAAGAGAACGTCGGAGCCGGGCCCTCGGTTCAGGTGTTATCGTAGATGCAAAAAATGGGTACATCCTGACAAACAACCATGTTGTGGAAGATGCAGATGAGATTTCCATTTATCTTATTGATGAACGTGAGTTTAAAGCGGAAGTAGTAGGGGCTGATCCCAAAAGTGACATTGCTGTTCTCAAGATTAGTACTGATAACCTAACCGCCGTTCGGCTCGGCGATTCTGACAAACTGGATGTAGGCGAGTGGGTTCTGGCTATCGGTAGTCCATTCTCCTCTAATCTTAGTCATACGGTAACAGCGGGAATCGTCAGTGCGAAAGGGAGAAGCAGCGTTATCGGCAGCGTGGACTATGAAGATTTTATTCAGACCGATGCAGCCATTAATCCTGGTAACAGCGGCGGTGCCCTTGTGAATCTGGATGGTGAGCTGGTGGGCATCAATACGGCCATTGCTACCGGTGGCTTCATGCGTAGCAGCGCCGGTGTCGGTTTTGCCATTCCTACCAACCTGGCGAAGACCATTATGAATGATTTAATTGCTGAAGGGCGGGTTATCCGAGCGTGGCTTGGTGTCTTCATTCAGGATGTGAATGACGGTATTGCTAAAGCTTTGGATCTTCCTGATCGAAAGGGTGCTGTTGTTACTGAGGTAGTGGAGGGAAGTCCGGCGGACAAGGCCGGCTTTAAGATAGAGGATGTGGTAGTTACCTTTGGCGGCACAAAGATTCGCGACTCCTCTCACCTCAAAAACCTCGTCTCTTCAACTCGTCCTGAGACACGGCAAGAGGTAAAAATTATCCGGAGAGGACGTAGCCGCACACTCAAGGTTGACCTTGCTGAACTTCCCCAGGAAGATGTGATTTTTGCGTCAAATCGTACGCCATCTTATTCTTTAGGAATGCGCGTTGAAGATTTGGACGCTTCCATGGCCCGCCGTTTCCGGCTGGAAGATACTGAGTCCGGTGTGATTGTAATGGAGGTGTCTCCCTCCAGTGCCGCCGCCAAGGCAGGTGTTCAACCCGGTGATGTTATCAAGCGTGTTGGGGATACGGAAATTGACTCGGCAAGGGAGTTTAGGACTGCCATATCAAGAGTGAATGGTGAAGATTCAGTTTTGCTGCTCATCAGGCGGAGGGGTGGTTCCATATTTCTGCCTGTTGAGTTGAACTAATCAATACAGACATTTATTGGCTTTAAGGGGCTTTTTTTCGAGCCCCTTATTGTATCTGTTTCTCCTCGCGGAAACAACTCCACACATCCCCTGAATCGTTTTGATTTGGTTACTCTTCACAGCTAACTTTACAAGCTATGAAAGGACCAATTTCTCGACTGTGATGAGTAAAATATTTCTCATATTCAGTATTGTCTTTTTTGTCATGTGGATACTTACATCATTTGGTTCAAACTTGCCTTTACTTGGTAAACTTGGCCGTCTGCCCGGTGATATTCATTTCAACGTGAGTAATTTCTCTTTTTATTTTCCTTTAGGGACGTCCATCCTGTTGAGTATTCTACTAACGGTTGTTTTGAGACTTATTTCAAGGATTTAAGTCATGCTAAAAAAAGTTGATCCTAAAGTTGATTTTGTAGCACTAGAGCATGAAATCCTCGATTTTTGGAAAAAGAATGACATTTTTCGAAAAAGAGCATCTGCGAACAGCGGCAATGAGAAATGGTCGTTTATTGATGGTCCTATCACAGCAAACAACCCCATGGGTGTGCATCACGCTTGGGGCCGTACTTATAAAGATCTCTTTCTCCGTTACAAGGCGATGAAAGGTTTTGATCTGAGATACCAGAACGGCTTTGACTGTCAGGGCCTCTGGGTAGAGGTGGAAGTTGAAAAGGAAATGGGTTTTAAAAGCAAGAAAGATATTGAAGAGTACGGAATCGATACTTTTGTGAATAAATGTAAAGAGAGAGTGCTACGATATTCGGCTGTTCAGACACAACAGTCCGTCCGTCTTGGATACTGGATGGATTGGAATGATCTTGGTCAGTTAGAAATGCTTGCCGATAACATTATCGAAAATCCATCAAAAGAGATCACTATTGATGGCCCGGAAGGTCCAGTAACTGACACGGTTGAAAACCTTGTTGGACGGCTCGGTATGCCTGAGCTTGGCGGCAGTTACTACACTTTCTCCAATGAAAACAATTATATGATCTGGCGAGCAATTAAGACATGTTATGACAACGGCTGGCTTTACCGTGGTGCTGACAGTATGCCGTGGTGTCCCAGATGTGCTACAGGGATCAGTCAACACGAGATTGTGACGGACGGTTATGAAGAGATTACCCACCGAAGCGTTTACGTGAAATATCCTCTCAGGGGTAGAGAGGGTGAATATATTCTCATTTGGACCACCACGCCGTGGACCTTAACCAGTAATGTGGCCGTGGCTGTTGGGCCGGAACTGGATTATGTGAAAGTCAAAATGGCTGAGAGCAATAACATTTTTTACCTTGCTAAAGGTACTACCAACGTTCTGGATGGAGACTATGCTATCCTTGAAGAGCTGAAGGGGAAAGATATGGTAGGGTGGACCTATGATGGCTCCTTTGATGAACTTCCTGCACAACAGGCCCCTGGCGGTTGGACGGAACTCAAAGATATCATTGAGAAGATACCTCAAAGTTCAAAAGAAGCTCATCAGGTCATCCCATGGAATGAAGTGACTGAAGATGAGGGCACTGGAATCGTTCATATCGCTCCTGGTGCCGGTGCTGAAGACTTTCGTCTCGGAAAAGAATTCAAGCTTCCTGTCATTGCACCCTTGGATGATGAGGGAAAAATTGTGGATGGGTTTGGCTGGCTTACAGGTACAGTTGTTCATGAGGCGACACAGCCCATCTTTGACAATCTTAAGGAGAAAGGTCTCCTATATAAGATTGAGAATTTCAAGCATCGTTATCCAACATGCTGGCGCTGTAAGACTGAGCTCGTTTTTCGATTGGTGGACGAATGGTTCTTAGGCATGGATGATCTGAGACCGCTACTTATGGATATCACAAAGCAGATAAATTGGATTCCCAGCTTCGGTATGGATCGGGAACTGGACTGGCTGAAAAATATGCACGACTGGATGATCTCGAAGAAGCGGTATTGGGGACTCGCTCTCCCCATCTGGGAATGTGACAAGTGTGACCACTGGACTGTTATAGGGGATGATATTGAGTTAAAAGAACGGGCTGTTTCCGGTTATGATCAGTTCGAAAGTCACACGCCTCACCGACCGTGGATCGATGCTGTCAAAATTGGCTGCGAAAAGTGTAGTAGCGAAATGACACGTGTTCCCGATGTAGGAAATCCCTGGCTCGACGCAGGAATTGTCACTTTCAGCACACTCAGTTACCGGCATGATCCAGACTACTGGAAAGAATGGTATCCTGCTGACTGGATCAGCGAGAGCTTCCCCGGTCAGTTCAGGAATTGGTTTTATAGCATGCTTGTAATGGGTGCCATCGTTGACAAAAGCCCCTCTTTCAAAAGTAATTTCGGTTATGCCACACTTTTGGCTGAAGATGGTCGAGAAATGCATAAAAGTTGGGGCAATTCTATAGAATTCAACGAAGCTGCCGACAAGATGGGGGTGGATGTTATGCGGTGGATGTATTCAATCCAAAACCCAGAGCAAAACCTGCTTTTCGGTTACGGCACAGCCAAAGAAATTCGCCGCCGCCTCATTACTCTGTGGAATGTCTATTCCTTTTTTGTTACCTATGCCCGCCTAGATGAGTTTGATCCCGCCACGGAAGTGAAACGGGAGGATTTGACCCAGCTTGATCTTTGGATTACATCAAAGATGGATCAGCTTACTCTGCTGGCGGTTGACGCTTTCGATACTTACCGTGCTGACAAATTAATGAAGCGCTTGGATCGTTTTCTGGAAGATCTCTCCAACTGGTACGTCAGACGGAATCGCCGCCGCTATTGGAAGAGTGAGAACGATAGCGACAAGAACGCCGCCTATTTCACGCTCTATTCAGTGTTAAAGAAACTGATCCTGACTCTTGCACCTGTGGTACCGTTCATTACCGAAAAAATCTATCAGAACCTCATTCGGGAATTGGAGCCGGATGCCCCTGAAAGTATTCATCTTAATAGCTTTCCTTCAGCGAATCTTGAAGATGTGAATGAGAAGTTGATCCATGAAATGGATGGTGTGGTGAAAGTAGTTGAAATGGGCCGCTACGCCAGGAATCGGGCATCCTTGAAAATCCGCCAGCCGTTGGAAAAATTACAGTTTGCCACTGATGACAAAAAAGTGGCTGATGCTGTCATGGTGAATCAGGATCAGATCATTGAGGAGTTGAATATCAAGACTGTGGAGCAGGTTGGATCATATTCTGATCTGGTGAAACGTGAATTGGCCCCGAACTTTGCTACGCTGGGTGAAAAATATGGTGACGGGGTGATTGACGTCACAGATTTGTTGAAAATTTTTTCTTATGATGATTTTGCAAAAGAGATCAGAAATTCTGGTACTATGATATGCTCGAAAAATGGGCAGGATTACGAGTTAACGAGAGAAGATGTGATGGTAAAAGACGAATCACTCGAAGGGAAATCAGCGGTGACTGATGGTGATCTTACTGTGGCGGTAGTTACAGATCTGACTGATGAACTGATCCAGGAAGGTTATGTGAGAGATATGGTCAGGCATGTTCAGAACATGCGTAAGGAAGCTGACTTCAATGTGGAGGATCGAATCATGGTTAACTGCAATGCTAAAAATAGTGTGAGTGAAGCTATCAAAAAGTTTGAAGGTTATTTCCGGAATGAAGTTCTTGCAGTAGAACTGACTTTCGGTGATGTTGAGGGTGAGTTGACAAAAGAGATATCCATTGGCGGTGAAAAGATTGTCTTCGGTATCTCTCGGGTAAAAGAATAAATATTCGGAGAAAAACAATGACAGCAAAGAAACTGACAAAGAAGCAATTAGCGGAATATGAGAAGATTGTACTCAAACTGCGTGAAAAAACCTTAGAGGATATGGATACTGTCAAGGAAACGTCCATCAATGAAAGTGGAAATCTTGATAGCACAGCTCGAGATTCCAATTATGCCTATCACATGGCGGACGTCGGCACTGACTCTCAGGAGCGGGAGAAATCATTCCTCTGGTATACGCGGGAAAACAAATTCATCCGCTATCTGGATGAGGCTCTGGATCGTATCAAGGATGGAACCTTTGGTCTGTGCAAGGTGTGTGGTGAACTGATCCCTCATGCCCGATTGAAGGAAGTTCCCCATACGACACAGTGCGTCAATTGTAAAAACGAAAATCCATCATAATCGTTTGAACCCAGTCGTCTACTCCATCATTGCGGTGGCGGTGGATCAGATCACCAAAGCGATCACCCGCGCCACAATGGACCTTTACGATTCTGTCTCCATCCTGGGGGATTTTTTCCGCCTCACATACGTGGAGAATTCAGGTATAGCATTCGGAATAAATTTTCAGGGCGGTACAGTTGTTTTTACATTTCTGGCATCGGTGGCTACTGTGGGGGTGGCGTGGTATCTATGGAAATCTCAGGAGGCGGATTTCATTCACCGCCTGGCCTTGTCCCTGATATTGGGAGGTGCTGTGGGAAATCTCATGGATAGATTTCTTTTCGGCCGGGTAGTGGATTTCTTTCATTTCAGCATTGGACAGTATTCCTGGCCGGTTTTCAATGTGGCCGATTCGTGTGTAACAGTGGGAATGGTGCTATTCCTTTACAGCGGTTATGTCAGTGAAGACGGAAATAGCAAAACCGATGAAAGCACTTAGTATCATTGCTGAAGTGTCCGATATCCGTCTGGACAAATATCTTGCTGAGGAAATTGAACTTATCTCTCGTTCTAGGATAAAAGATTCCATTATCTCCAAGGATGTGTTGGTGAACGGAGAGGCTGTAAAACCGAGCTTTAAACTTGCAGGTGGAGAGACTATCCAGGTTGAAATCCCAGATCCTCAGCCCATGGAACTGGAGTCTCAACCAATCCCGCTGGATATTATCCACGAAGATAACCACATTGTGGTTTTGAACAAGCAGGTTGGACTGGTGGTACACCCTGGAGCTGGGAACCGGATAGGGACACTTGTGAACGGACTGATCTATCACTTTGATCAGTTATCATCCGTTTCGGGTAGCCTAAGGCCCGGTATTGTTCACCGCCTTGATAAAGACACTTCCGGTATCATGGTGGTGGCAAAGAATGACGCCGCCCATGGGAACATCGCTTTGCAGTTCTCTGAGCGAACAGTGGAAAAGACGTATCTTTCTCTCGTTTGGGGTATACCGGAAGAAACGGAAGGGAAGATTGATCTCCCAATCATCCGGCACCCTAAGGACCGTACTCTTTTCACCACCGGTGAAGTTGGTCGGCCGGCCCTGACGGAATTTCGGCTGTTGGAGTCGTTCGAGTATCTGTCACTCCTTGAACTAACTCCGCGGACAGGCAGGACCCATCAGCTCCGTGTCCATCTATCAGAAATGGGTCATCCCATATTTGGTGATGACAGTTATGGCGGAGGTGAAAAGCGGGCGAAAGGTTTTCTGCCTGAGGTGGCGAAAGAACTTTCCCACCTGACCAAAATTCTCAACCGGCAGGCGCTTCACGCAATGAGTTTGGTCTTCGACCATCCATCAACAGGGGAAAGAGTGACTTTTGTTGCACCCATTGCAGATGACATTTCATCGGTGATTCATGAATTGGAGCTAGAAGATGCCTGATAACAAAGTAAATGGCTTCCTGGAATATCTAAAGAAAGAACGAAGCTACTCTCCCCATACCATTAAAGCGTATAAGACTGACCTGATTCAGTTCAGTCGGTTCGTAAAGGAGTATGGTGGAACAGGTTCTTTTAATGTCTCATCAGTGGATAAAAAAACTGTACAGCATTTTGTAGGTTCTCTGACGGAAAAGGGTTTGTCGCCTAAATCGACAGGTAGAAAGCTCGCCAGCATAAAGTCGTTTTTCAGGTATCTGCTTAAACACGCTCATGTTGAATCAAATCCTGCTTCAACTGTCAAGGCGCCGAAGCAGCATGCCTCGCTACCAAAGTTTCTGCAGAAAGAGGTGCTGGAGCAGATCCTTTCATATTCTGATAAAGATGACTGGCAGCTGAAAAGGGACAAAACAATCCTTGAACTGCTCTACAGTACCGGTATCCGCCTCGGTGAATTGGTGGCTATTGATATGGGTGATGTCCAAATTAATCAGAAAACAGTGAAAGTTTTTGGGAAAGGGGGCAAAGAGCGGATTGTTCCGTTTGGTGGCAAAGCTGCCGAAGCTTTGGACTTTTATCTTAAAGAGAGAAATATTTATGTTCATAAAGATCTGAATGATAATCCTTTATTTATCTCGAGACAGGGGCTCAGGATTTCCCCAAGGACCGTACAATCGAGATTGAAAAAGCTGTTTGATTCAGTAGCGGCCGGGAGTGGATTTACGCCTCACCTAATGCGGCATACATTTGCCACCCACCTGCTGGATCATGGAGCTGACATTCGGGCTGTAAAAGAATTGCTCGGCCATGCCAGCCTCTCTTCTACGCAGATTTACACTCATCTCGAGACAAAGAAGATGAAGAAAATCTTTGAGCAGGCGCACCCCCATGCATAACGGTTAAGGAGCTGAATATGGATCTCGCATATCTTGGAATGAAATCTGTAGGGGAGATAAAACGGAATCTCCCCCTGAGTGAGTTGGCTGAAATGGCCGTTCAGCGGGGCGAGGGACAGCTTGGGATGAAGGGTGCTCTCATGGTGGACACAGGGAAATACACTGGCCGGTCACCCAACGACCGTTTCGTAGTGGATGAACCAAGCACCAGGGACCATATCTGGTGGGGTGATGTAAACAGACCCGTTTCGGTTGAGGTGTTTGATCATCTTTACGAACAAGTGACCAATTATTACAACTCCAATGACGATGGTCTCGGAGTTCTCGTTTTTGACGGTTTTTCCGGGACTGATGAGAATACTTCCATGCCTGTTCGGTTCTTGGCCAAGAAAGCGTGGCAAGCAATCTTCGTCAACAATATGTTCATTCGGCCAACCGATGGTCAACTGACAGATTTTTTACCTCGGTTTACCATCATCAACGCCTCAGCCGTCGTGGACGAAGAGTGGAAAGCTCACGGCCTCAATTCGGAGACATTCATTCTGTTCCATCTCGGACGAGACATTGCCATTATAGGTGGTACGGAGTACGGTGGAGAGATGAAAAAAGGGATCTTTTCCGTCATGAACTTCCGGCTACCGTTGAAAGGAATTCTTACCATGCACTGTGCCGCCAATGTTGATATGGACGGCAGGAATTCAGCCCTCTTTTTCGGTCTTTCCGGTACAGGAAAGACGACGCTTTCTACCGATCCCAACCGTCTTCTCATCGGTGATGACGAGCACGGCTGGTCAGATAACGGCATTTTCAACCTTGAGGGAGGCTGTTATGCCAAGGCCATCAACCTAAGCAAGGAGGCGGAACCGGGCATCTGGAACGCCATTGGCCATGGTGCCCTTCTTGAGAATGTTGTCTATGACGAGGCGTCACTGAAGGTCGATTTTTCTGATGGGAGTAAAACGGAAAATACCCGTATCTGCTATCCCCTTGACCATATTGAAGCTTCTGTTTATGCTACCGGAAAACCGAGCAGAGCAGGCCATCCAGAGAACATTATTTTTCTTTCCTGTGATGCCTACGGTGTGCTACCACCGGTGGCCCGACTTAATCCTGAACAGGCAATGTATCATTTCATCAGCGGCTACACCGCCAAAGTGGCCGGTACGGAAAGAGGTGTTACCGAACCTCAGGCCACATTCTCTCCCTGCTTTGGCGGACCGTTTTTAACATTGCATCCTTTGAAATATGCAAAACTTCTGAAAGAAAAGATGGAAAAGTATAAAACGAACGTCTTTCTGGTTAATACAGGATGGAGTGGTGGCACCGCATCATCGGGCGCTTCCAGAATGCCGATTAGGGAGACGAGGAAAATGATCACAGCCATTCTTTCTGGATCTATTCAGAACAGTTCTTTCGAGAACGAGCCTGTCTTTGGACTTGAGGTTCCAACTGAAATTTCGGGTGTTAATTCAAAAATTCTCATGCCGAGAAATGCCTGGACTGATTGTGGGGAGTACGACCATGTGGCGTCCGAACTGGTGGCCAAGTTCAAAGAGAATTTCGATAAATACAGGAATGATGAAGCATCTTTTGATGTTGGGGGACCGGTCCAGTAATGCTTTCGGGTTTATTTATAAAGCACTTTTAGAAGGAGGAGCTATGGACATTGTACTGACTGTACCCCATATTGATGTGACAGATGAACAGAAATCTTATCTGGAAAAGCGGCTAAACAAAGTGGACCGTCTTATTAAGCGGCCCATTTACTGCTGAGTCACCCTGGATAAGGAAAAAAATGATTTTGTTACCGAAATCAACCTTTCTGTTCCGGGGGACACCATCTTCGTAAAAGCACTTTCGAATGATCAAACAAAGTCCATTGATGATGCGGTGGATAAACTTGTCACTCGTGTGGTGAAGTTTAAAGAGACCAGATTCTCAAAAATTTGAACTGACAATCTTTTCTAACAGTATCTCTAATTATTCATGAAAGTAATCATACCAGTTGCAGGACATGGTACGCGCCTCCGTCCTCACACTGACAAAAGGCAAAAATGTCTTCTTCCGGTAGCGGGGAAGCCTGTGATTGATCACATCCTCGAACCGCTCATTGAACAGGGGTTTGATGAGATTGTTCTTGTTACAGGATATCTTGAGGAGCAGCTAAAGGCCCACGTTTCCAAATTTGATGCTCAATTTACCTTCGCGTTTCAGCAGGAACCGCTTGGTCTGGGACATGCCGTCTTTCAAGGTTTGGAGGAGAGTGACGCACCGGCCCTGATTCAGCTGGGAGATGTCATCTACGATCTTGACTTTCAGCAGTTCTGCAGGCCGGATAATCACAGAATTGCGGTGAATGAGGTACCGGATCCTGAACGTTTCGGGATTGTAGAAGTGGAAGGGGATCGGATAGTGAATGTTCTTGAGAAACCGGATAATCCTCCTTCCAATCTGGCCATTATCGGTCTCTACTTTCTATCGAGTCAGCGCCCTTTGTGGAACGTGGTGAAACATCTCATGGATAACGAGATCACCACAAGAGGAGAGATCCAGCTTGCCGATGCTTTACAGTTGATGGTGGAGAACAACGAAACGGTCACAGCGGAACATATTCCCAAATGGCACGATTGCGGTGTCCCCGAGACGTTTCTGGAAGCGAATAGGGCGCTTCTTAAACCTTCCGAAAAAACTATCGATGGGAGCACCCTTGTTGAACCTGTTTATATTGGTGAAAACTGTGAAATTGTTAATTCCACAGTTGGGCCCAATGTAACAGTCATGGACGGCGCAAAAATCAGCGACTCCCACATTTCGGAGAGTATTGTTTTGTGGAACGCCAATATAAAGGGCCAAACTGTGGAGAACCAGCTGGTTGAAGAGGGTTAGGTGGCATGGACATTTGTGTTGTTTTTCCTCGAGAAAGTGGAGTAAGTTCATCTCTATTTTCCGAGGTAGTCGATTTAAAATGAGGGAGAAAAATAAGTGAAAAGCAGGATTTTTACATCCGAGTCTGTGACAGAAGGTCATCCCGATAAGGTCTGCGACCAGATTTCCGATGCAATTCTTGATGAGATTATTGGACAGGACCCCGATGCCCGTGTAGCGTGTGAAACGCTCACCACAACCGGACTTGTTCTTGTATCCGGTGAAGTGACCACTGACTGCTATGCTGATGTTCAGAAGGTAGTGAGGAGAACATTGGGAGATATTGGTTACACTGACCCGGAGTACGGCCTTGATTATGAAGATTGCTCAGTGCTGACATCCATTCATGAGCAAAGTCCAGATATTGCTCAAGGTGTCGATTCATCTAAAGACAAAGAGCAAGGAGCCGGCGACCAGGGTTTGATGTTCGGTTATGCCTGTGATGAGACGGATGTTCTTATGCCGTTGCCTATTACATTGGCTCACCGTCTGGCGAAAAGACTGGCTGATGTCAGAAAAGATGGCACACTTTCGTGGTCCCGTCCGGACGGAAAAACACAGGTTTCCATAAGTTATAAAGATGACAAGCCAGTAGGATTGGAAAAAGTTGTAGTTGCTATTCAGCATGATCCCGATGTGGATAATGACGAGATACATTCATCCATTAAGAGCGAGGTTATTCAACCTGTTTGCAAGGATTGGCTTAACGATGGGACGCAATATTTCATCAATAGCACTGGTGCTTTCGTAAAGGGCGGCCCTGAAGCAGATACGGGACTCACTGGCCGGAAGATTATAGTGGACACTTACGGCGGTTACGGCCGCCACGGTGGCGGTGCTTTTTCCGGAAAAGATCCCTCGAAAGTAGACCGATCTGCGTCCTATATGGCACGCTATATTGCTAAGAATGTGGTTGCTGCCGGTTTAGCTTCGCGATGTGAAGTGCAGCTGGCTTATTCCATTGGTGAGGCGAAGCCTGTATCCATTAATGTGGATACCTTTGGGACCGGTGCTCTGGAGGATCAAAAGCTTGAGGCAATTGTGAGCGATCATTTTCCTGTTAAACCGAAAGAAATTATTGATGTCCTGGATCTAAAGAAACCGATTTATCAACAGACGGCGGCTTACGGCCACTTTGGTAGAGAAGAGGACGGTTTTACATGGGAAAAACTGGATAAAGCTGAACAGTTGAAGCACTATTTAAACGGGAGAGGATAAAGAAATGTCAGACTATGATGTGAAGGACTTGGGCCTCGCACCTGCTGGAAAAAAAAGGATTTTGTGGGCGGACCGACATATGCCTGTTCTCGCTTCAATCCGAGAGCGTTTTGAGAAGGAGAAACCGTTGGAAGGAACAAGGTTTTCAGCTTGTTTGCATGTAACGGCTGAGACGGCGAACCTCATGAGAACACTCAATGCAGGTGGTGCCGATACGCTACTTTGTGCCTCCAACCCACTTTCTACGCAGGATGACGTGGCAGCTTCACTGGTGCAGGATTTTGATGTGAAAACTTTCTCCATAAACGGTGAGGATAATGACATTTACTATGCCCATATCAAAGCGGCTATTGAGCACAAACCGCAGATCACCTTTGATGATGGTGCTGATCTTGTCAGTATGCTCCATTCTGACTATTCTGATCAGATCCCTGAAGTAAAATGTAGTATGGAGGAAACCACAACTGGTGTTATTAGACTGGAAGCCATGATGAACGCAGGTGCGTTGAAGATTCCCGTTGTGGCTGTGAACGACGCTGACTCAAAACACCTTTTCGATAATCGCTACGGTACTGGACAGTCTACTGTGGACGGTATCATCCGTGCCACGGATATTTTGCTGGCGGGGAAGACTTTTGTAGTGGGTGGTTACGGAATGTGCGGACGGGGTCTCGCGAACCGTGCCAGAGGCATGGGTGCCCATGTGGTCGTGACTGAAGTAGATCCCCTTCGAGCTCTGGAAGCGGCCATGGACGGTTTTGATGTCATGTCCATGACAGAAGCTGCTGACATAGGTGATATATTTTGTACTGTCACGGGGAATACAACAGTTCTTGAGAAAAAGCACTTTGAAAAGATGAAAGATGGTGCTGTTGTCGCTAACTCGGGCCATTTCAACGTCGAGATCGATATCGACTCCCTCAAAGAAATCTCAGGAGAGGTGAATGAAGGTGTCCGCGATTATGTTGATGAGTACATTTTGAAGAATGGTAACAGAGTTTATCTTCTTGGAGAGGGAAGGCTTATCAACCTTGTAGCGGCGGAAGGTCACCCAGCATCAGTCATGGATATGAGTTTTTCAGTGCAAGCTCTCATGGCCGAATACACAGTGAAAAATGATCTTGGAGTTTCAGTTCACAAGGTCCCCAGGGAAATAGATGAACTGGTGGCCGCATTGAAGCTTGAATCAATGGGCATTGAGATAGATACTCTCAGCGACAAACAGAAGACATATCTGGAATCCTGGGAGGAGGGAACCTAAGCTCTCCTCGTAATTTTCCCATGAAACGATCCTTACCGATCGTCCCCTTTTTCTTGTTAGCTCTTCATTTGAGCTGCGATTTCCAGAACCCCTCCGATTTCGAAGTACCCAAATGGAACATTAATCTCACCATTCCACTGTTGGATGCCAAATATGCTTTTGCGGACATTGTTGATGGTGAGATAATTCAAATTGATTCGACGGACAGTAGCACGATCCAGATTGAATTTGGTGGGGAGCTTACAGAAGAAACAATAGGGAGAGAATATTTAACGGTAGCAGGTGCATCACCCGATGCCATCAATGAAGAAATATCAGTACCAACCATAGCCGATATTTTAACTCTTCCTGTAGAACTGGATACCTCAATCTCTCTTCCTATAGAAGCATTTACTCAGGCTTCCGGCACTACAGTGAATGGTAGTGCTTGGAATGCTGTAGTGATGCCTTTGGAAGAAGCAATCAATGATCAATTTCCACAAAAGATTTCGGCCATACCCCTAAATAGTGCTTTTGATGATGCTGAGATAACCTTTCTTTCTCCTCAAAAGATCGTCATTACAGGCGAAGCTGATGACCCCAACAATGTATTCACTTCAAAAATTACTGTGAGTGATTTTCCTGACAATACTGGTATAACCTCAGCCGAAGTAAGGATTTTTACAGAATCGACAGGATCAACGGCAGAGACAAATCTGGCTGTTCATGAACATGACAAGGGCTCTGATCAGTCGAACGCTTGGAAAAGTGAAGAAGAGACAACATTCTTGAAAGATTCATCATTGGTTGACGGAACACTAAAATTCAGTCTTTTATTAAATTGGGATCGACCTGCCGATTCAGATGATGTTCTCATAGGTGAAAACACACCCACCATTACATTGGATTTTGGATTCAAAATTACCGACCCCGATAGTCTTGTGGTTCAAATTAAACCTAACGAACCAATGATTGACCCTTCAGTATTTGAACCCCCCAGTTTTTCTGATAATGGGGGAGGGGAGCAAGAGTGTGGTGCTAATGCCGTTTATAGCGGGAAAATTGTTGGTACAGAAGATCAAGCATACGGAGACAGCAATAAGTTTACGTTCGGCCCTGATGGCAAGACAATTGAAAGTACTTTGCCTTTCCCAGTTGATTTTAAAATAGCATTTAAAAACTTTCATCCGCCGACTGGAAAGGATTCGGTGAAGTATGAAGCAATTCTTAAGGAAGGCGCTACATACGAAAAGACAACAATAGATATTAGCGAATATGAGTTTAAGCATAGATCTGGTAAGTATGGTGAGACACAAAGTGATCCTTTAGCTGTTGAAGAGTTTGATGTTGATCTTCAAGTTATAACTCCGAGTGCAGATTATGTTGATGCACAATATCCTAATTATCCTGAAATCGGGTTTTCCATTGCGACAGAACAGGATTGGAGGTTTGGTTTTGGTCTAGAGGTGGGTACTATGGAGTTTGGATCATTAACAGCAAAAGTTGAGTGTCCCTTTCCAGCCGTTGAAGATACCATCAGTGGAATGCCAACAGGTTTTACTGGTATGACTTTTGGTGGCATTAGTTTAGAGTTTATAATGATTAATCAGATTCGTGCTCCTGTAGACATGGACCTTAAGATTAAGGGTTTCACACCACTAGGTGATAGCGTTGTAGTTCCTGTGATCGCAACAATCGAATCACCTACTATCCAAGGTGACTCCGTTAAAACTATTATCAGGCTGGATAAAAAGGGAACCACTCTAATAAACTATAAGCCTTTCAATGAAGAGACACCAGATACTTGCCGATACCATCCTGTAACCGAGGAACTTGTCTGTGATGGGTGGGAAGATGTTCCTATGCCTGAGAATTCCCAAACTATTATTCAATTACTGGCTTTGGGTCCTGAAACGATCAAAGTGGATGCGGCGGCAGCAATTGATGGGAAGTCAACTCTCGATATAGGAGCGGCAATTAAGGGAAGTTTCGAACTTATTGCACCTTTTGAAATTAGTGTTGATTCTTCGATGACATTTATTCCAAACCAATCCACAATTATAGATGAGTGGAAACATGACACCCGCCAAAAGCTCCGGAATTTTGTAAGTGAAGCACTTATGACCTCCTCTGTAAAAAATGGTTTTCCATTAGGAGGAGACATTTCCGTTTTAATGTCTAATAGAGATATTTTCCCAACTGGTAGTTCTGATTCAACTTTGGCTACTTGGAGGGACAGTTTGGTAAAGGACACTGAAAATGGAGTAAACGATACCACATTGTCTCCTACGAAATGGACAGCAGAACATACCCTTGAAGTATTAACTAATAAATGTGATGACCTGATGAAAAATGATGGATCCTATTATGTTTCGAATGTTATTTATGACAAAAACGGTTGTAGTGATTCCTCTGCGTACTTGATCCAACATGTTCCTGGCGAAACTGATACTGTTATTTCCTACATCGATACACTTTTAAAAATTATTCTTCCCAGTCCTAAAGATTATTATCCTGAGAGTAATGTGCCACCATACGCTGTAAAACTTCAAGGGGAACAGACATCAACATCTGGACTTGACAGTACTAAAATGCATCTCTTGACTGACATAGGTAAACACTATATCAGACCGAGCGTAACATTTAGAAAGACCAGTGAAACTGTTGGAGAAGTTGAGCACAGCTTAGGTCAAGACCCATCGACAGTTTCTTTTTCTTTAGAAGACACACTTTTTATAGAATCTTATATTGTTTTTCAGTTACAGACTGAAGGTTTAAGTGAAAAAGCTCAAGATGAGATAGTTGTTATTTATCCTAATGGAGGCGAGACACTTCTTACAGGTGAAACTAAAAAAATCGAATGGAAGTCTCTGGGAACACAGCTGACAGATCCAGATTCAGATAAATTTGTTGAACTATTTACCTCCACTGATTCTCTCCCCGAAGTTTGTTCCGGAAACGATGGAGTGTGGAAGTCCATCAGCGGCGGAAAAATTAACAACAGTTACGAAGAACCAGAGAAATTGAAAGGTGAGCCGAAAGATTTCTGGGACTGGGAACTTACAAAGGCATCTTTAGCAGATGAAATTTCTGTTGACTCCACGATTACAGTTTGGCTCAGGATCTGTGGCAGTAATAGTGAAGAGAGCACTGACTGTACCAAGGATGTTTGTGATATGAGCCGTTCTTGGTTCACTATAAAAGAAGGCGAAACAAATTTCCTAAGCAATCAGGTAAAACCGAAGCCAAATGAAAAGAGGAAAAAAAGAGTATTTATGAGGACCAAATATTGAGAATTACTCGAATCACTCTTCTTTTGTTTTTGATTCAAGCCTTTGGTCTGGGGCAGATCAAACGTGATCCTGTTATGGTAAGTCTTGGTGGTGCTTACACAACACTGGCTGATGGTGTTCATGCTGTTGGAGTAAACCCGGCAAACCTTGCCTTTCAGCATGATAAACCATTTATGTGGCAGTTGGCAACAGTGAATTTTGGAATCGGTAATAATTTCTTTTCTTTGGAGAACTTGACGGAATTCAGTGGCAAGGACCTGGAATCTCAAGGGAAAAAAGGAAAAAATCAGCTTTATGATCAGTTGAGGGACGGATTTCGAATTTTTGGAGATGCCCACGTTGCTCCTTTATTGAGCTACGCTTCGGGGAATATGGCAATTACCAACGATTTGGTTGGTGTTTTTGATTTGGTTCTTCCTGAAGGATTAGTTCAACTACTTTTGGAAGGTAACGAAGTGGGTGTCCCCATTGATCTTGAATACAATCGGGAAAGTATGCTTGTATCAGAACATGCGTTTTCTTTTGCTGTTCCAACGAAATTTTTTTCATGGGGAGTGTCTCTAAAGTACCTTAACGGTCTTGTTTATACGGGAATCGATCCCGATTCCAGCTTTACAGAATTTACAACAGAGCCCACCAACTTTAATCTTCGTGCACGCTATTTCCTTCGTCAAGGAATTGGTGGAAGTGGCGTGGCAATGGATCTGGGTCTTATCAGCAAAGAGTTCAACGGCATGCGACTAGGTTTCTCGCTTATCAATGCATTCGGAACAATAAAGTGGAATGGGCCGTCGGCATTTCAAGTTCCTGAATTATTGATCAACAGTTTACCGGGAATTGTCCAAGAGGGAGACGAATGGGGTGCTAGTGTAGTCTCTAAAGGTGATGGTCTGATTTACGAGATAGAGGCAGACTCCATTACAATGAATAAACTAAGTAACGGCCAGTGGAGTGACCTTTTCAAAGAAAAAAAATATATTGTTAAAGATACGCTTGAAAACGGGCAGCAACGAAAGTTCAAAATGCGTTATCCCGGACTATTTAGAATAGGAGTATCAAAGCGTTTGGATCAGGATTTAATTATTGCAAGTGATCTCGTAGCCGGTTTTGACGACAGATTTGGAGTTCATCAGGGGTGGAAGCTTTCAACGGGGCTTCAGTTCAATCGATTCAAAGCTTTCCCTCTAAGGTTAGGATACATGTATGGAGGAAGGTTTGTTAAAGAACTTGGATTTGGCGGTGGTTTCCACGCAGGACCTATTATATATGATTTTGCTCTTTCTTTCCGGAACGGTACTTGGATTCACAGTATGAAAGGGGTTTCTTTTTCCTTCGGTGTGGCCATCACCAGTTTTAAGGGTCGCAAGGATAAGGCGCCTCCCAGCCAGTAGCTATTTTCTGGCCCGCATCAGCAGTATAATTCCTCCCAGACAAAAGACAATATTGCCGATCCACGCCGACAGAACCGGCTCAAGTATCCCCTTGTAGCCAAGCGTCTGCCCGAACCGAATAAAGGCGTAGTAACCGAAGATCACAAATACGCTCATCCCGGCACCAAAGGCGAGACCTGTGCGTGGTTTAAATGCCACGAGTGGAAACGCAAAGAGAACAACAATTACATTGGTGAATGCGAAAGAAATCTTGCCGTAAAGATTAACTTTCCAACGAGTTGTGTCCACACCGCTCTCATTTAACTCAGCGATAAATGTTTTTAGATTGCTATAGTTCTTTTCCTGGGGAGAAGTTGCCTGCCTCGTCAGGTCTTCCGGGCTGAAGTTTACGGTTACTACAGTATCCTTTCGGGAGAAATGAACGGCAGTCTCGAAGCCGTCAGGGTGAAATTCGCGAATGGCGTATGTTTCCAGTCTCCACTTTCCATCTTGTGGAAGCCAGGTCATTCTGTTTGTATCAATGCGCCGGGTAAGCTTTCCATCTTCCATAAAGTGGATCACAACACCAGCGGCCTTTAGGGTCTTTGGAGTGTATCGATCAATAGCGATGTGAAAGTCGTCAGATTTCCTCAGGAAGATATCCCGTTTTTTTGTTGAGTAGCGTCTGTCACGCGACTTGATCACGTATTCTTTTTCTATCTCACGTCGTTTCTGGTTTCCGGCTGTTACTACGCGGTCTTCGAAAAAGAATGAGGCGGCACTAATGAATATGGAGCATATGATAAGCGGTGCTGCTATTCTGTAAAGTGAGACGCCTGAAGCCTTCATGGCTGTGAGTTCATTTCTTCTTGAAAGAAGGCCTACAGTAAAGATAGTGGAGACAAGCACCGCCATTGGTAGTCCAATGCTTGTAAACCACGGCAAGGAATGGATATAATACGAAAAAATAATATTACCGGGAACCTCAGCATCGATGAACTTGTCCATATTCTCGACTGCATCTACTACAACAAAAATAACCAGGAATCCAAGGATGGAGACGCCTAAGAGAGACAGGAATTGACGAATTATGTAGAAATCAATCCTTTTCATCGTTCAGTCAAATTACTCAGAGCAATATGAAAAAGGGAGGAAAAATCACTTTTCTTCTGATAACTCACCCCCTATATTGACCCCCTTTGTGAACGGACAGACCCGTAAAATTTCTCTTATCGTTGCATTTATCGCACTTGTCGTGTGGGAATTGTTGGTTCCCACGGGCAATGTGACAGACTTCCGGGTTTCTTTTTCCTCCCTTATACCTCCGTTGTTTGCCATTTCCATGGCACTCATTACAAGGGAAGTGATTCTTTCACTGTTTTGTGGTGTTTGGATCGGCGCTACCATGCTCATGGGGTATAACCCCTTGGAAGGGCTTCTTAAGACCATTGATACTCACATTGTGAATTCCGTCACTGATACTGATCAGGCGGCTATACTGCTGTTTACCCTCGGTTTCGGCGGTGTCATCGGTGTGGTCAGTGCAAACGGCGGAATGGGAGGAGTGGTAAAAAGTGCTTCACAGTATGCCAATACACGAAAGCGAAGTCAAATGGCAACTATGCTCATGGGAGTGGTCATTTTCTTTGACGACTATGCCAACACTCTTTTCGTCGGAAACATGATGCGGCCGTTCACCGATAAACTCAAGGTGTCCCGGGAGAAACTTGCCTACCTGGTTGATTCCACCGCTGCACCGGTGGCGAGTCTTGCTGTTATCAGCACTTGGTCCGTTTTTCAGATGTCGCTCTTGGAAACACCATATAAAGAATACGGTATTGTGGAGAACCCTTACATCACATTCCTTAATTCCATTCCGTACTCTTTCTATTGCATTATCACCATTGTATTCATGGGTTTCTTGGTCTGGTCAGGCCGTGATTATAACAATATGCTCAAAGCGGAGCGTCGTGCTCTCAATGAAGGGAAGGTTCTGGCTGATGGTGCACAACCTCTCACAGATACAGAATTGTCCCAAGATGGGGGATTGAAGTCAGCTACTTCACACTGGACAAACGCCATGGTGCCGGTTCTTTTGCTTGTTGTCATAATTATCATCGGACTGTACGAGACTGGGACAGACGCACTGGCACCCGGTGACGATCATTCCATCAGAAATATCATCGGCTCCTCCGATCCATATCGGGCCCTAATGTGGGGCTCTTTTATAGCGGGATTTGTGGCCATTTTTCTTTCTTATGGAAGAAACCTTCTCACTTTAAGGGAAAGCCTGGAGTTTTGGGTAAAGGGAGCCAAGTCAATGCTTATGGCTTGTATGATCCTTGTTCTAGCCTGGACGCTGGGAGATATCTGCAGGGAAGTTAAGACGGCCGATTATATCATAAGTTTAACTGAAGGTTTTCTCACACCGGCCCTTTTGCCACCGATCACTTTTTTAACCGCGGCTGTTGTCAGTTTTTGTACAGGTACCTCCTGGGGGACAATGCCTATTCTCGTTCCCATCGCTGTACCGTTGGCTTTCAACCTTTTGGGAGGAGACCCCAATTCTCTTGTTGGTGAACCGATATATCTTGCAACTTTTGCCAGCGTACTCTCGGGATGTGTATTTGGTGACCACTGTTCACCCCTATCTGATACAACAATACTTTCCTCAATTGCTTCTGGCTCGGACCATGTTGATCACGTCAAGACTCAGTTGCCTTATGCTTTAACCACAGGGGTTATCAGTCTTGTTTTGGGATATTCTCTTGTCAGTTACCTGCCGGTGGGGGTGTCTATTTTGCTGGCTGCTGCTGTTGCAGTGGCAGTCGTAAAGCTGTGGGGACGAGAACCTTAATCTCCCACTGCTCTTTGCCTGATAAGGATTCGCTCAATCTGACTTGGAGTGGATCTGAGAATTTTTATTCTGCAACCGGCTGACACTAATTTTTCCCCGGGCATAGGAATTCTTCCCAGCCGTTGGATGACAAAACCACCGATTGTCTCATAATTTCCTTTCGTCAACCTGACGCCGCATACCGATTCAAGTTCCTCCAAATCTACACGACTGTCCACGACGAAACTGCCGTCAGACAGTCGGGATACCCGTTTCGTCTCCTGATCAAACACATCTTCAAATTCACCAAATAGCTCTTCAATGAGATCTTCAACCGTAACCAGACCGGAGGTCTTTCCATCAGCCCCTACAACAATGGCGAGTGTTGATCGGTATCGCCTCAATTCCCGAAGTGCTTCGCTGGACGCCATTGTTTCGCTGATAAAGAGTGGTCGGTGAGCAATTTCAAGGAGAGATTCTGACTCCGAGAAAAGGTCATGAAGAAAAATGATTCCCCGGATCTGATCGAGCGAATCTTTGTAAAGGACCAGTTTGGAGAGTCCGGTGGAAGACATAAGTTGAACGGCATCTTCAACAGAGGTGTCTTCATGCAGACCTATAATGTCGGCGCGGGGTGTCATGGCTACTCGGACCGGTTGTGAACCAAAATCAAAAATATTTGTGATCACCTCTTTTTCTTCTGCTTCCAACTCTTTACTCACTTCCATTTCATCAAACAGAATCTTCAATTCATTTCGATTCAAAAAGTGTGTGGATGACTTTTCTTTGCCTTCAGGAAACAGGGATGCGTAGCTCCGAGAAAGCCAGACAATAGGTGTGAAGAGAATCTCCGATGTCCTAAGAAATGGCGTGTTGAAGACAGCCATTGAATTGGCCCGTTCCCTGGAAAAACTTTTTGGTAATATTTCACCGAACACTAGGATAACAGCTGATATTGTTATAACGATCCACAATTGCGGCAGACCCAAACGCAGGAGTGAAATAGTGGCGTAAGATGAGGTTAAAACATTTGCCAGATTTGTCCCAATTAGGACAGTAATTAAGTATCTGTCCGGTTTGCCTAGAAATTGCTCAGTAAGGTTTACGGTTCTGTATCCTTGCTCGCGCCAGACTGCCAGTTGGAGAGGATTTGCCTGATGAAATGCAATTTCAGTGGCTGAGAAAAATGCAGATAGAGCCAGGCCAATGATTGCGACAGAAGTTTCTAACATAGGACAATTTACACAAAATCAGTTGAGTAAAGGGCTGTTCAGCGGGGAATGGAATACACTTCATTGAGACAGTGAAGGGTGATTAACTTTTTCAAGATAAGATGACCATGTTGAATAATGGCTGAAAGGCTGAACAGATCGTCTCTGGCAACGGAGCAGCAAAATCCTTCTTCCATGGATCTCGATTCCAAGTCAGTAGCTAAAATTCTGGAAATCATCAACAGGGAAGACAGCACAGTGTCGGAGGCTGTTCGTGAAGTGCTTCCTCAGTTGGAAAAGGTGGTGAATCTGGCAGTGGATGCCATCAGGGGCGGGCATCATGTTATTTATGTAGGTGCTGGTACGAGTGGTCGTTTGGGTGTTTTGGATGCTGCTGAATGTCCACCTACATTTTCGGCACCGCCTGACTTTTTCCAGGGCGTTATTGCTGGGGGAGAAGAAGCTTTAAGGCAATCCATTGAAGGTGCTGAAGACAAACCGGAAGATGCGGAACGGGACCTGAAATCAATCGGCGTTCGTGAAGGGGATGTGGTCATTGGTATTGCCAGCAGTGGAACAACAACCTATGTGCTCCATGCCCTGCAATATGCGAAAGCCAAGGGATCTTCTACTGTTTTTCTGATATGCAATCCTTCGCCTATTGTGGAAATTGATGTGGACGTTCTCATAGGTGTGGATGTGGGCCAGGAGGTTATTACAGGCTCTACCCGAATGAAATCAGGCACCGCCACAAAAATGATACTCAATATGATATCAACTGCCACTATGGTACGGTTCGGCAAAGTTTACGGCAACCTCATGGTGGACCTCAAAGCTGTGAATGAAAAGCTGGTGGACAGAGGTAACCGTATTATCTCCCAGCTAACAGGCCTGGACTATGATTCAGCAAACGATTTGCTCATGGATGCCGGGAAAGAGGTGAAAACAGCCATCGTTATGCACCACCAGAAGTGTGATTACGACACAGCCAGACAGACGTTGGATGATAATGACGGTTTCCTACGATTTGTCATCGAAACAAAATAGTCATACCGAAAGACGACTAAATGTCGGTTGATCTGAATATCCTCCGAAAAAAACAGCGTCTCACCATGGTCGGACTCATGACAGGTACCTCCATGGATGGGTTGGACATCTGTGTGGCAGAGGTAGAGTTTGGAAAGAAATCTGCGAAAATTAATGTTTTGGAAACAGGCTCAGCCCCTTACAGCGAAAAAATGCGAACCGATGTTGAAATTTGCCTAGAGCTTGATGAAAAAATGATTGCCGAAACAGATGATTCATTGGGTCGTTTCATGGCAAATGAGACAACCAGGTTTTTGAAAAGGCACGGACTAAATGACATAGATGCCGTTGCTATGCACGGACAGACCGTTCATCATGTCAGTGGTGAGTCGACTCTCCAGATTGGGGAACCGTCCTTTTTGGCTCAAGCTCTCGATGTGCCGGTGATCTCAGATTTCCGTACCGCCGACATTACCGCGGGAGGTACCGGCGCACCCCTCATTCCAATAGTGGACAAATGGCTATTCCAGCACCCCGAGGAGGCCGTTGTCTGCCTGAACCTAGGCGGCGTTGCCAATGTTACTTACCTTCCTCCCAAAACTTCAGATGAGTTGATCCTTGGCTTCGACACGGGCCCCGGCATGGCACTGTTGGATGAAGCGTCAAAAGCTCTAACGGGGAATAATTTTGATGAGGACGGCGCCATGGCTCAGGTTGGTACTGCTCGCGAGGAATCAGTGGAGGGATGGCTCAGTCACTCCTTCATAACAGCACCACCACCCAAATCCACTGGCAGAGATGAGTTTGGTGCTAATTGGATCTCGGAACAACTACCTGATATGAACAGTTGGAGAGTGAATGATGTTCTGGCAACACTATCCCTTTTTACCGCTCGGAGCGTGGCAGTAAATTGCCGAGAGTTCCTTCCGTTTGAAACTGTTAAACAATTCATAATCTCAGGCGGAGGTGTTTACAACAAATCTGTGATGCGTCAATTAGAAACTGAATTTTCTTCTGTTTCCATTCTCACTTCTCATGAGCTCGGCTTCGATCCTTTCATGAAGGAAGCGCTGGGCTTTGCCATGTTGGGGGCGGCACATCTGAAGGGAATCCCGGGCAATCTCCCTTCCGTGACGGGTGCCTCAGAGGCTGTTGTACTCGGTAAACTGACTGTTTAGAATCACACCATGAAAGTGAATCCATACGTTTTTCGGCAGTACGATATAAGGGGTGTTGTTGAGGAAGATTTTCCTCCGGAGTTTGTATCAGGACTCGGCAAAGCATTTGGGACGCTTGTCAAACAGTCCGGTGTGCGAGAGATTGCTCTTAGCGGTGATGTCCGGTTAAGTACGCCCCAGCTAAAAAAGCTTTTCAAGGAAGGCGTTTTGGAAACAGGAATTGATATCATTGATATTGGAACGCTACCCACTCCTGCCAATTATTACAGCATGTGGAAGCTGAATGCTGGTGCCGCAGTTCAGATTACTGGGAGCCACAACCCTGCAAATATGAACGGATTCAAAATGTCTCTGAATAAGGGGGCGGTTTACGGAGATCAGATCCAGCAACTGAAAAGCTTCATGGAGCGAGATGATTTCGAGAGTGGAGAAGGGACTGAAGTGAAATACAAGATTCTGGATGAATATATTGAAATGATTAAGAACAAAATCACGTTTGACCGCCAGATGACCCTAGCCATGGATTGTGGTAATGCGGCAGCCTGTCTCGCTGCTCCGACAATTTTCAATGAACTTGATGCCGATCTGACCGAACTGTTTTGTGATGTGGATGGTAACTTTCCAAACCATCACCCGGATCCAACTGTTACTGAGAATCTCGCCAAGTTAATTTCAACGGTTAAAGGTGGTGACTTTGACGCCGGTCTCGCTTATGATGGTGATGCCGACCGTATCGGTTTGGTAGATGAAAATGGAGAGATCATATTTGCCGATCAGATCATGGCTCTTATGTTGCCCGAAATCGTGAATGAAGGAGACGAGATCCTTTTTGATGTTAAGTGCTCACAGGCACTTGAGGAAGAGATCATCCGGCTGGGGGGAAAACCAGTTATCTGGAAGACGGGTCACTCTCTAATCAAACAGAGAATGAAAGAACTCTCCTGTAGGTTCGGTGGTGAGATGAGCGGCCATCTCTTTTTTGCTGATGACTATTTCGGCTATGATGATGCTATTTACGTATCAGCACGGGTTATTCAAATGTTGTCTCGCCAGGATAAAAAACTTTCCGAGCTTGTGGCGGCACTACCTCAGTATCACTCCACACCGGAAATGAGACTCAACTGTTCGGATGATGAGGAAAAATTCAGGATTAACATGGAGGCAACGACTTATTTTGATGAACATTACGATTGTCTGGACATTGATGGTGTCAGGATCAGATTCCCTGACGGTTGGGGGTTGGTCCGGGCATCCAATACTCAGCCGGTAATCGTTTGCCGTTTTGAAGCGAAAAGTGAAGAGAGGATGAAGGAAATCCAAAAGCTTGTTTTGGATAAGATCAGTGAGTTAGGTGATGTGGAGATTCCAGCTGATGGCTGATGATTTTTCCAGCCAAATAGAACGATACCGAAATCTTATTGATGCGGCTCTTTTGGATATTGGTAAAAATGGTGAACCTGCCTATCTATATGAGCCCATCCGTTACATTCTTTCCGGTAAGGGGAAACGTCTTCGTCCTTCGTTAGTATTCATTTCCGCCGAGGCTTTCGGTGCCAGTGAGAGTGAGGCTCTGCCGGCAGCCATGGCTGTTGAGATTCTGCACAACTTCTCTCTTGTTCACGATGATATCATGGACGGTGATGATCTTCGACACGGTAAAGAGACGGTTCACAAACACTGGGATGACTCCGTGGCCATCTTGGCTGGTGACGGCATTTTTTCCCTGGCCTATGATCAGCTCACCCGTCTTGATAGTGCGGCAACAGAATGTTTGAAAGTTTTTTCAAAGGCAACACTGAGGCTGTGCGAAGGCCAGGCACTGGACAAGGATTTTGAATCCCATAAAGCGGTTAGTGTGGATGATTATCTAGAGATGGTCCGGCTCAAGACAGGGACACTTCTCTCCCTCTGTTGCCGGCTCGGCGCCATCGTGGGCAGTGCATCTGCAGATCAGACTGATCGGGCTGGGCGGTTCGGCGAACGGGTGGGGCAGGCATTTCAGATTCAGGATGATATTCTTGAGATCTACTCAAGCTCAGATAATATGGGGAAGAGCCTTGGCTCTGATGTGTTGGTGGGGAAAAAAACATTTCTCACTTGCAGTGCTGAAGAGGAGAATGCTTCTCAGTGGTCTGAATTCAGGACCGGTCTCGGCGGAGGAGATTTAAGCGAAGAGATATTGCCGGCATTGCGTCAATACTTTCGAGATAACGGAATTCAAGAATCAGGGGAGGAAAGAGTGAAACAACTGGTGAATGAGGCACTTTCATTCCTGGAAAATATCCCTAAAAATAAGCGAGAGAAATTTGAGTTGTTTGTGCAGATGGTGATAGAAAGGAAGCATTAGCCATGGACTTCAGGAAGCTTGATCCGGCAGATATGCATTCTCAGATAGTCAACTTTCCTGAGCAGATTGAAGCTGCATTGGCTATTGGAGAAGGTTACGATCCGAAAGGGGATTTTTCAGATATATCTTCAGTTGTGATCGCTGGGATGGGTGGCTCGGGCATAGGCGGAGACCTTATTCGGGCTCTCACGGTGGACAGCGCCAACACACCCATACAAGTGGTCCGTGATTACCGTCTGCCTGCCTGGGTTGATGGCAAAACCTTGGTCATCTGTGTCAGCTACTCCGGAAACACTGAGGAGACCCTATCGTGCCTGAAAGATGCCATTAATCGGGGTGCAAAGGTTGCTGGTATCACCTCCGGAGGGGAAATGGAATCGAGGTTAAATGACGTTGACGGTAATGTCATCAAGATTCCCGGCGGGAATCCACCTAGAGCCTCTCTTGGTTATGTTTCCATTCCTGCCCTTGTGTTCTTGCAAAAGTGTGATTTAACTGACAAATCTATCAACAAAGACCTCCAAGACGCCTCCGACCGTTTTAAACAACTGAGGGATGATTTTTCTGAACCGTCTGACAGTAATCCCACATTTGCTTTGGCAAAAACTGTTTATGACTCAGTACCGATCATCTATGGTGATGCTCGTTACACAGGCGCTGTAGCACTTCGATGGCGCGGACAATTGGAAGAAAACGGAAAAATGGTTGCCTTTCACCACACCTTACCGGAAATGAATCACAATGAAATTGTTGGGTACAAGAATAATCCCGACTTATTGAAACGGATGGGAATTATCTGGTTGATTGATAAAGACCAGCATGAGAGAACTACGCTGCGACAATCACTGACTCGTAAACTGATTGGCGAGACAGTTTGCTATCAGGAAGAAGTCCGGAGCCGAGGAACTTCCCTGGCGGAACGGTTACTCTATCTTGTCCATTTCGGAGACTGGGTCAGTTACTGGTGTGCTGTGCTACATGGGGTTGATCCTACACCTGTGGAAAGGATAGAATCGCTGAAAGCGAAACTTGCAGAAAATGACTAATTTATCAGTTAAGAAGGTTGCATTGAGAATAGTGATCACCTAAATTAATGTGGGTTTGAACCCATTATCAATGATACCGGTAGAAGTAACACGAATCTCTTTTTATCCACCAAGCAAAGGGTACGCCGTGGTATTGCAGGAGATCGGCGGCGGTGAAAGAAAGCTACCGGTCATTGTAGGATCTTTCGAAGCCCAGGCCATTGCTCTTGCCATGGAGAAGGTGGACACGCCCCGGCCCATGACTCACGATCTTCTGACCGCTATTCTGGAAGAGATGGAGGTTGATGTTAAAGCAGTTGTTGTTACCCATCTGTCTGAAGGGACTTTTTTCGCCGGTATCAGGATAGATCTTGATGGAGACGATGAAACTGAAGTTGATTCACGTCCCTCAGATGCCATTGCGGTTGCGTTGAGATTGGGAGCGCCAATTTTCGTTGATGAATCTGTCATGAAGGAAGCAGGCGTGGAAGATGAGGAACAATCTTCCGTCAGTTTTGAAGAGTTAGTCCATAGTCATGATAACAACCGGCGTAAAATCCTCAAAGAGAAATTGCAGGAAGCTGTTGAAGATGAAGAATATGAGCAGGCAGCAAAGATCCGAGATCAGCTAATGGAAATTGAAAAAGGAGCTTCCAGCGTCTGATCAGGATTTAAAAGATTCCAATGTTATTTGAGAAGCCGCTTGTTCAGCGACTTTTTTTGTTGGCCCGGATGCTGAAGCGTAAATTTTTCGATCAATTTTTACCGTTACTTCAAAGATCTTTTCATGTTCGGCACCTTCCGTGTCAGTAACTATAAAGCGGGGTGTTTCCGTACCGTTAGCCTGACAGTGCTCAATTAGCAGACCTTTATAATTGAGTGTCTTCCACGCCTCTCTCCTTTTATTCCAAACCGTGTTGTAAATTAGATTTATACACGGTTCAAATCCGCCATCAAGCCTCATAGCGCCAATGATCGATTCAAAAACATTTGCCAACTGTTTCTCAGACACTTTCGGATGATTCAGGTCTAGAGAGGGGCCCGCTGTTATGTACTTCAAGAGATTCAGGGAGGCCCCCATCTTAGCCAGATATCCTTTTTGTACAAGTGTTGACCGTCGTTGAGTTAGCAATCCTTCTCTTGCCTGAGGGAATTCCCTGATGAGCAGATCCGACACCACCTGATCAAGGATAGCGTCTCCCAAAAACTCCAGCTGCTCGTAATTTCCAGTAACCTCGGAATTTTTTGATTTGTGTGTTAACGCTGTGTTAAGTAGGAAGGAGTTGCGAAAAAAATAGTTGAGTGCATGCTGAAGCTCTATGAGTTGTCCATCCTTGTGAACGAAGCGCCAAATAAGTCGTCTGTAAAACTTTTTGAGCAGGCTTAGTCCTTCCACTGCTTTACAATAAGAACGGCGTTGTGTCCACCAAAACCAAAAGTGTTTGACATAGCCACATTGACCTCTCTCTCCGATGAAACATTGGGTGTATAGTCGAGGTTGCAATCTGGATCGGGCGTTTCATAGTTGATAGTGGGAGCGATCTTATTTTCTAGAATAGTCATGATACAAGCGACGGCCTCGATCCCACCGCTGGCTCCTAAAAGATGCCCGGTCATAGACTTGGTTGAACTGACACTCAAGCTGCCGGCATGTGCCCCAAACAGTTCCCGGATAGCTGCAGTTTCGTTTTTATCATTGTACGGCGTGGACGTGCCATGTGCATTAATATAGTCAATATCTTCAAGATTGAGGTCAGCGTCGGAGATTGCTCTTTCCATGGCACGAACAGCACCTTCGCCGCCGGGGGCGGGAGCAGTGATATGATAGGCGTCGCCGGTGGCGCCGTAGCCGGCTACCTCACCGTAAATAGTAGCGTCCCTGGCTGTGGCATGGTCCGCCGCTTCCAGCACCAGAAGCCCTGCCCCTTCACCCATGATAAAACCGTCCCGTTTCAGATCGAACGGCCGAGACGCTTTCTCCGGTTCATCATTATTGGTTGAGAGAGCTTTCATGTTTGAAAAACCGGCATAGGCAATAGGTGTGATAGCAGCTTCGGAACCTCCGGTAAGAATGACATCAGCGTCTCCGTACTGAATGAGTCTGTAGGCGTCGCCGATTGCGTTCGTGGCACTGGCACATGCTGAAACAACACTATAGTTTGGCCCTTTCATTCCCCATCGAATTGAAATATATCCCGGTGCGATGTCCGGAATGAACATGGGGATAAAGAAAGGGGAAATGGCACGGGGACCACGGTTAATCATTTTCCGGTTCTGGTCTTCCATGGTCTGGAGACCGCCCACGCCTGAACCGAGGATGACACCGAATCGGTCCATGTCATTAATGCCGTTTTCCAGATTGGCATGCTTTAATGCCTCATCTGCAGCGGCCATGGCCAAAACAGCGAATTCGTCAAGGCGGTTCATCTCCTTTTTATCGAGATAGTCCTCGGGCTGGAAATTCTTTACCTCACCGCCAATTTTGACGGCGAAATCCGAGGTATCGAATTTGGTAACAGTGGATATCCCGCTTTTTCCAGCGAGCAGACAGTCCCAGAAATGATGAACACCCACACCGAATGGGGAAACAATTCCCATCCCTGTGACCACGACGCGCCGTGGCACAGTTATCAGTTAGCGTGAGAGTCTATATAGTCTACGGCGGAGCCTACAGTGGTAAGCTTCTCGGCTTCCTCATCAGGAATTTCCATGCCGAACTCTTCCTCGAGCTGCATAATCAACTCAACCGTATCAAGTGAATCGGCGCCAAGATCATCAACGAACGATGCTTCAATATTGATCTTATCCTCATCAACACCGAGCTTGTCCATGATAACTTCCTTCACCTTGTCGAAACTGGACATCTGTTTTCTCCTTTACATGTAGAGACCGCCATTAACGGCAATTGTCTGACCCGTAATGTAAGCTGCTGCATCGGAAGTTAGAAATAGTGCGGTTGCGGCAATCTCTTCCGTTTTCCCAATTCTCCCCAGGGGAATCTGTTTGATCATTTCTTCTCTCATTTTATCGCTCAAATCAGTCGTCATGTCAGTATCAATGTAACCCGGGGCGATGGCGTTAACGGTGATGTTACGTGATGCCAGTTCACGAGCGACGGTTTTTGTGAGGCCGATTATGCCGGCCTTTGCTGCTGAATAGTTGGCCTGCCCCGGATTTCCCATCATACCTGACACTGATGTGATATTAATAATCCTGCCGAAACGGTTTTTCATCATGTGAGGTGTGACTGCCTTAATGCCATTGAAGCATCCTTTGAGGTTCACATCGATCACACTATCCCAGTCTCCTTCTTTCATTCTGAGTAAAAGGTTGTCTTTAACAATGCCTGCATTATTTACAAGCACATCAACGCTTCCAAACTTTTCAGCAGATTTTTTCACAGCTTCTTCAAAGGCGGTCATTTCCGAAACATCCATAGGTGCAGCCAGTGCGGTTCCGTCGTTTTCTTCAATCTCAGAAACTATCTGTTCAAGGTCTTTCGCAGTTCTGCTGGTGCAAGTCACCTTGATGCCACTCTCAGCAAACTTTTTAGCAATAGCACGACCAATTCCGCGGGAAGCACCAGTGATGAATGCCGTTTTAACTTCAGGCAAGGGCCAACTCCTTTATCTGATCAAACCGCTCTATGCCTCTTGTTGAAAGGGTACGATCTATGCGGCGATTTAGTCCCTGAAGGACGCGGCCAGGACCGACTTCAACAAAATCAGTTGCTCCTAAATCCTGGAGGGTTTCTACAGTTTCAATCCACCGGACCGGATTGTCGAGCTGGCGAATCAAATTTTCTTTAATCTTTTCCGGTTCCGAAACAGCCTCAGCGGAAACATTCATCACAATGGGAAACTGTGCACGGCTCAGGCTGATTTCATCAAGTGCCTTTTTCATGGACATTTTCGCGGTCTCCATAAGTGGAGAATGGAAAGCTCCGCTCACGTTCAGTTCAATTGCTTTTGTGGCGCCTGATTTTGTTGCCAGCTTCATGGCATTTTTTACCGCATCAACATTCCCGGAAATTACAATTTGCCCCGGAGAATTGAAATTCGCCGGTACCGCTACTTCCGCTCCCTCAGACGCTTCATCACAGATGCATTCCACAGCGTCAGCATCAAGTCCGATAACGGCAGCCATAGTACCGGAGCGTTCCTGTCCAGCTTGGCTCATGGCGTCACCCCGGAGTTTGACCAGTGTCAGAGCCTCTGAGAAGGTGAAAACATTAGCGGTTGTCAGTGCTGAATATTCGCCGAGACTGTGCCCGGCTGAAAAACTCGGTGTAAGTCCTCCCGCCATCACAAGTTCTGCCAGTACAACGCTGACAACAAAAAGTGCAGGTTGAGTGATTTCGGTCTGCCGAAGAGTTTCTTCTGGTCCCTCGAAAGAGAGTTTAGCTAGATCCATGCCCATAATGTCATTGGCCTCTTCGTATCGTCTCTTTGCTGAAACGGAGGTTTCAACCAAATCTTTTCCCATCCCAACTTTTTGGGAACCCTGGCCCGGAAAGAGGAAAGTCGTATTCATACGCACTTTCCCCATCTCACGAGGGTAGCTCCCCAGGTAAACCCTGCCCCGAACGCCGCTAGGACGACAAGATCTCCTTCTAGCAACCGGCCTTCATTGACGGCCTCACTTAAACTGATGGGGATGGTGCCGGCAGTGGTGTTGGCAACTCGGTCTATGTTGATAAACACTTGTTCTTTACTGAGACCCAGCCGCTCCGCACTGGCATCAATAATTCGTTTATTAGCTTGGTGTGGAATAAAAAGGGTCACATCTTTAGCTGAGAAGTCATTCCTTTCCAAGAGTGCCTGAGCGGCATCAGCCATTCCTCGAACCGCCGACTTATACACCTCTCGGCCGTCTTGCTTAAGATAATGAAGTCGCTGCTCTACCGTTTCGAGGGTTGCGGGCTGGCGGCTGCCTCCGGCCGGCATGTATAGCCGGTTACCACCACTGCCATCCGTGAACATGACCGAATCAACAATCCCGTTTTCATCGTTAGTTGGTTCAAGAAGCACGGCTCCTGCGCCATCGCCGAAAAGAACACATGTAGCTCGATCTTCATAATCCAAAACAGAAGTCATAGTATCGCCACCGATGACCAACACTTTTTTGTGTTTCCCACTTTCAATTAAGCTGGCTCCGATCCCTAAAGAGAAAATGAAGCCTGAACATGCGGCGTTTAGATCAAACGCCCAGGCGTTCGTAGCACCAATAGCATCTTGGACAAGTGCGGCAGTAGAGGGGAAAAACATATCAGGTGTAATGGTACCGACAATAATGACATCAATCTCCTGAGCACTTGTGCTGCTTTTTTGCAGGATCTGTTCCACAGATTTGATTCCCATGTGGGATGTGGCTTCTCCTTCAGCCACAACGCGGCGCTCCAAGATGCCGGTCCTGCTTTGAATCCATTCATCAGAAGTGTCAACAATCTGCTCGAGTTCGGCATTCGTCATGACGCGATCGGGAAGATAATGGGAAACGGTTGAAATGGTAGCTTGCAAAGCTATGTGTATCTTTCAATTAGCGAGACAGTTGATGATATATCATCTCTTATGGATCCAATCAGATCGGTCTCGACACATTTTTTTGCTGCAAATATGGCGTTCTTAATCGCACGGGCTGGAGAACTACCATGACAAATGATAACAACACCGTTTACACCAAGCAAGGGTACACCACCGTACTCTTCGTATTCGAAGTGCTGCATGGCTTTGGAGAAAATGGATTTGAACAGTTTTTTTTCTTTAGCCGAGTTGACTTGATCTTTTAGCCGTTGTGAAACATCCCGATGGACGTGGGCTATCCACCCTTCTGCTAATTTCACGATATTATTGCCCAGAAAACCGTCACAAACTATAACATCAACATTTCCTTCAAAGAGGTATCTGCTTTCAATATTTCCTTTGAATGACGGAAGACATTTTTTCATCAGTTCGTGAGATTCCACATAAACTTCGGTACCCTTTGTTTTCTCAGTACCGATATTCAGTAGTCCTACTGAAGGATTCTCAACTCCTTGAATGTGGGACATATATTTTGATGCCATGGTGGCAAATTGAACGAAGTGAGTCGGTTTGGATTCTGAATTAGCTCCGGCATCGCAAAGAACAAAACCGGTTTTGCCTACAGGTATGAAGACACCCAGCCCCGGTCGCTTAACTCCCTCAATTCTGCCAAGGAGAAGTAGTGAAGCAGCCAAGATAGCCCCTGTGCTTCCTGCACTCACAAAAGCTTTCGCTTTATCTTTTTTTATCAGATTTATTCCGGAAACAATTGAAGAATCTGGCTTTTGTTTCATCACTTGAGAGGGCCGATCCGTCATTTCTACTTGTTGTGAAGTATGATGAATATCGACAGAAGATGATTCATTTGAATCAGTTAAATTTTCTTTGATCTTGGACTCATCGCCTGTAAGAGTAAGATTAATTGAAGGATCAATTGATACGGCTTCCAGAGCACCTTTGATGACTTCTGACGGTGCGTGGTCACCCCCCATGGCATCAACGATTATTCTCATCGTGATTGCTAGCTGGTAGGCGTAGTTACCGGCCTGCCTCTGTAATAGCCACAGTTGGGACATGCCCTATGGGGCATCTTGGGTTGATTACATTGCGGACAGGTTGAGATGGTTGGTGCCTTCGTTTTCCAGTGTGTCCGCCTTTTTCTACCGCGGGCTTTTGACTGTTTTCTTTTTGGAAGTGCCATATTAATTCTCCATGTCAGACAGATTTATTTCTTTCAGAGGAGCCCAACGTTCATCCATCTCCTCCTTTTTGCATTTGCAACTAGAAGTGTTCAGATTTACGCCGCACCCGGCACATAGTCCTTTGCACTCTTTACTACAAATTTCCTTCATAGGCCTTTCGAGAACGATCGAATCTCGTAAAGCAGGTGATATATCAATTTCATTTTGATCAGTAGAGAAAAACATTATGTCAAAATTTGAGGTCTCATTTAACATAGAAGGGTCTTCAGTCACAAGTATTCGGAAAGAACCCTTTATAGTTTTATCGTAAATTTCCAGACATCGGTCACAGGTCTCTTTCAGATCAGCGGTCACTTCACCTCGTACATCCAGAGTAGAGCCACTTCTTTTGATTTTCATTGTTACGGGAAGATTATCTTTTAATAAGGATAAATCGTCAAGTCCCAGTTTACTGATCGATACAGTACGCTGAAACTCTCCTGAAGATTCGTAAAGTTCTCGTCGAGATAATCTCATTACAATAGTCCTCAAATTACCCTTTGAATAAACTGCAAGTCAAGTACTCCTGCCGAAATGAAATGGATCAACTGAATAAGAAAAAAGGGGCATGTCGCCCCTTTTTCAACAGCTTTATTGCCTTAGTAATTAAGTTTCCTCGGACGATTCGCCCTCATTTTCATTGCTATCATCAGCACTTTTGTCTGAATCATCATTTGATTCATCATCATCTGATTCGTCCGTCTCTTCTTCAGCGTCATCCGTTGAAGAATCTGAATCTAAGGACCAGTCATTTTCGTTTTCCAGCTCCAGCTCTTCTTCATCTTTCCTTTCGAGAAGATTTTCCTCATCGGTCTTCATCCTGAAAATTACCACAGCAATCGTCTGAGCCACAACCTTCACACTGAGTCCATATGAGAGTACGGTGCCGACAATTAAGAAAAGCGAGAGAGCAACGAATACTGCGCCGAAGTATTCCATTGGGCCGAGAGCCCCAGATGCATCCGGGAGATAGGAGTGTACATCGTTAAGATTAAACGCTTCTGTGATGGGAGAGATAGGTTCCAAAACCGTGTCAGAGGCCCATGATACCATTCTATGAAGTTTTGAACCCATTAGCGAATCATGCCCGAAAACAATATTGATCAGGCCGTAACCCATGCACATGAAAGAAGAGAAAATGGCCATACCAGCATAAACAAGTGTATAGATTAAGGGGAGATAGAGAAGTGTTCTCCACGGCTGCGACCAGGTTATGGAGTAATTCTGGAAGACGGCGCCCATTGTATCTTCTTCCATAGTGCCCACAACGGCATGGGTGAAAAAGATCGATACAACCAGAACAACTGTTGTGTAAGCCACAAAAACAGAGCCGAAGAACCAGAGTAGGTAGGGTATGCCAAAGAAAAGATCACCGAGAAACGGAATTTTTCCGAAGAGAGCAAAGACAGCAGCCATAACAACGAAAAAGAGCGCAATAACAGCAATGGAGAGATGAGTAAAAACAGGTGCATGCCAGTGTTTCTTGACAAACTTCCATGCGTCGCCGGAGGAGTAAAACTCGTCTCCTTTGAGCTGCTTGTAAGTCACTCGGGCTACAGCAGTAGCACCCAGTAGAATAGCAACAAACCAGGCGAGGCACCCCAACAGCCAGATAACCAAGGCTACCACACCGGAATCATTTCCCAAGAGACATGGATAGAGGCCGTACTCAGCCCATACCTCTCCCATGGACCAGCCGTCTACAAGAAAAGAGAGATGAGTGAGAACAAAGTAGGCAACATATCCCACAAGATTTGCCTGAAGAAGAATCCAAATTTTCTTTCCTCCCAGCGCAAGTCGTGGTGCCCGAAAGATATCCCTGACATCAAAGTGAAGTTTCATAGGTTGCATTTTATTATCCCTTAACTAATTTAATTGAACTACTGATCCACTCGGACTTTGTCTACCCAAGAAACGAGACCGGTCCTTGCATTGATTTCAGATGATGCTTTCTTTGCCTCAATCCGTGAATTAAAGGCACCAACCCGAACCCTGTACCACAATTCATCTGTTTTTTCAAAATGTGTTTTCTGAATATAGGCATCGTAGCCCAATTTTCTGAGACCGTCCATTTTTACTTCAGCTTCTCTTAAGGTTGATTCGGAATAGATCTGTATGGTAAATCTTCCTTCGACAGAAGCTAACGCGTCTACTTTTGGTGCCGTTTTCTTTACCGGTTTAGCTTCATTTTTTACAGTAGAAGTCGGTGGGGGAGGCGTTATTTTTTCCGCGGGTGGTTCCGGCGTTGGAACTTCTTCGGCTGTCACCGTTTCTTCAACTTCTTCTGTTTCAGCAAGGCGGGAGTCTACCGAGATCTCAGCCATGGCGCTAGAGGAGATCTTGAAATGATATTCATTGGTAACCACAGCCTCGCCAGTGTCATTGAAAACGATAAATTCAAATTTGTAGTCACCGGGGACATCTGGCTTAAAGGCCATTTCGCGCCCTTCTTGGCGGATGTAGAGATCACTGTAAGTGAGCAGACTTTCATCTGGGAAAGAGAGGATATCCCAACCGTAAGACGGATTTTCCACACCCAAAGGCTTTTCAATTTGAATGGTGTAATAGTTGCCAACCGTCCCCTGGTGTGAGCTGTAGCTCTCACACGCTGTTAATGTTAATAAAAGAACAGATAGAAAAGGAATATATAGTTTCGAGGATGGCATATGTACTGAATGGGCGTTTAGCCGATGGGAATTTCGAGGGAAGGAAAGAAAAATGCAATTTCTTTTACAGCATTCTCATCGGAGTCAGATCCGTGAACAGCATTGTTCTGAACGTTCTCAGCGAAATCTCTTCGAATTGTTCCTTCATCAGCTTCATCAGGATTTGTGGCGCCTATTAATTCTCTAAAAGATGTAACAGCATCCTCTTTTTTGAGTGCAATGGGTACACACGGTTTTGAAGTCATGAATTCCACAAGGTCGTTGAAGAAAGGCCGCTCTGAATGAACGGCATAGAAAGCTTCAGCTCTTTCCCTGGTAAGCATTATTTGTTGCATGGCGAGGATTTGAAAACCGCTGTCAAGAATTCGATCAATGATTTTCCCTGTATTGTTTTTACTGACTGAGTCTGGTTTTATAATCGCTAAAGTATGATTTCCCAAGTTTAATTCCCCAATTGTTGCTGTATCGTAATTCCAATATCGGCCGGACTTGCCACCACCGAAATCCCAACATCTCTGAGGGCCTTCATTTTATCAGTCGCCGCCCCTTTTCCCCCAGCGATGATGGCTCCTGCGTGCCCCATTCTTCTTCCTGGGGGCGCTGTTTGTCCCGCAATGAATGCCACAACAGGTTTGTCAAAACCGGACTTTTGCATCCATGCTGCCGCTTCTTCTTCAGCTGAACCGCCGATTTCGCCAATAAGAACGACACCTTCGGTACTGTCATCCTCAGCGAAGAGTCCAAGCAGATCTATAAAGGTGCTACCGATGATGGGATCGCCGCCGATACCAACACAGGTGGACTGACCGATACCCAACTCCGTCAGCTGATATACTGCTTCGTAGGTGAGCGTGCCACTTCTTGAGATAACTCCGATTGAGCCCTCTTTGTGAATAAAACCTGGCATGATGCCGATCTTTGCTTTTTCGGGAGAAATAATGCCAGGACAGTTTGGTCCAATCATTCTTGTTTTCATTCGATGAAGGAAGTTTTTCACTCTTACCATATCAGCGGCAGGAATGCCTTCGGTAATGCATACCACTAACTCTACACCGGCGTCGGCAGCTTCCATAATGGCGTCGGGGCCAAAGGGAGGAGGGACGAAAATAACAGAGGCGTTGGCATCTGTATTATTTACTGCTTCTGCAACGGTGTTGAAAACAGGCAAGTCAAAATGGGTCTGGTTGCCCTTGCCAGGTGTGACACCGCCCACCACATTTGTGCCGTAGCCAATCATCTGTTCAGTGTGGAAAGAGCCTTCCTTGCCGGTAATTCCCTGGACGATGACCCGGGTATCTTTGTCAAGGAGGATGCTCATTCCTGTGCTACCTCCACTGCTTTTTCGGCACCGTCCTTAAGACTGATGGCGACGAGGAAATCGAGAGGGGATTCTTCCAGTAATGTGGCGGCTTCCTTGGCGTTTGTCCCCTCAAGGCGAACCACAACGGGCACGTTAACATCTATTGCTGACATCGCATCAACAACACCTTGCGCCACACGGTCACACCGGACAATTCCGCCGAAAATGTTAATGAGGATTGATTTAACATTAGGATCAGTCAGAATCAGTTTAAAACCTCTTGATACTGTTTCAGGATTGGCCACACCGCCTACGTCGAGAAAATTTGCCGGCTCACCACCTGACAATTTGATGATGTCCATGGTGGACATGGCGAGGCCGGCACCATTTACCATGCATCCTACATTTCCATCTAGCTTGATGTAATTGAGCTGGTAGCTGGCTGCTTCCGTTTCACTGGGTAACTCTTCTGAGGTATCCCGCATTTCCTCAACATTACTGTGACGATAAAGACCGTTATCGTCAAAATTCATTTTAGCATCCAGTGCCATAACCTGTCCGTTACCTGTTACTACCAAGGGATTGATTTCAGCAAGGGAACAGTCGTAGCTATCAAACGTTTTCCAAAGAGCCATAAATGTCTTAACGCCATTCTTTACCTGATCGCCCTCCAGCCCCAGGGCAAACGCAAGTTGACGTGCCTGGAATGTGGTAAGGCCAAATTCTGGATGGATCCACACTTTCACTATCTTTTCCGGCGTTTCCGCCGCAACCTTTTCGATCTCAACGCCTCCTTCCGTGGATACCATGAAAACAAAATTCTCCGTAGAACGGTCAAGAACAATTCCGGCGTAGAGCTCCCGGGCAATGTCTACCCCTTCTTCAACGAGTAACCGGTTCACCTCTTTGCCTTCAGGCCCTGTCTGGTGAGTCACCAGGTTCATCCCGAGAATCTGACCAGCCAACTCCCGAACTTCCTCTAAGCTTTTGGCAATCTTAACACCACCGCCCTTGCCGCGGCCGCCGGCGTGAATTTGTGCTTTCAACACCCATAGATCGCTGCTCATTGCTTCCGCTGCTTTCACAGCTTCATCAACAGAAAAAGCTGGGGTGCCCACCGGTACCGGGACGCTGTTCTGCCTGAGAATCTCTTTAGCCTGATACTCGTGAATCTTCATGATTAATTGGTTATGACCGTGCCTGTTTCTCCTAGGAGTGCTTCAGCTAAGGAATCGATGGCTGAGATGAGTACACGCTCCCCGCCTCTATTGATGAAATCCATAGCTGCGGAAATTTTTGGTTCCATGGTGCCGGGTGTGAACTGTCCTTCCTTTAGGTATGTTTGTGCCTCCGTTACTGTCATGCGGTGAATAGGCATCTCGTTTTTCTGTCCGAAGTTTAGAAATACAGTTCTGACATCTGTCAGTATGAAAAAATCACGGGCGCCAATTTCGTGTGCCACTATGGCTGATGCAAGGTCTTTGTCTACAACGGCATCAAAACCTTCCAGGTCACCACTTTCCATGGTGTAGACGGGTATGCCGCCCCCACCGGCGGCGATCACAATTTTTTCTGCATCCACCAGTTCCCGGATGGCATCTGCCTCTACGATTGAGATCGGTTTAGGAGAAGGGACCACCCGTCGCCAGTCTCCGGAGGATGTCTCTCTTACAGTCCAGCTGTAAAGGTCAGCCAAAGCTGAAGCTGTTTTTCCATCGTAACGTTGGCCGATCTCTTTGGATGGATTTTTTATTTCAGGATCGTTCCTGTCCACCAATACCTGCGTGATGATGGTGACCACATCTTTATGGATATTTTCTTGCTTCAAAAGGTTTTGAACAGACTGTTGGATCATGTATCCCATGCCCCCTTCAACATCCGCTACACAAATTCCTAAAGGGAGGATAGGTGCTTTATCAGCGGTCAGCTCCGTTCTTAGTAAAGCATTCCCTACCTGAGGACCGTTGCCGTGGGTGATGACAAGGTTGTACCCTTCCGAAATGAGATGCCTGATGGCGCTCAGACTTTCCCGCGTGTGGCTGAATTGGTTGGCGATAGTATCCACTTCTCCTTTGGGAGAGATGGCGTTTCCGCCCAGCGCCAGAACGGTGGTCCTGTTTCTATTTGATGTCATTTCGTGAAAGGTTCAAGTACATTAGCTACCGTCGGTCTACCAGTTTCTTTCAAATTGTATGTTACACGAACCGAAGGCTTCTCAATATGAAGCAGTCTTCGCAGATCTATAGGTGTTCCGATTATCACTACGTCACAATCGGCGGCATTGATAGTGGCTTCCAGATCTTTTATTTGCTGTTCGCCATAGCCCATGGCGGGCAACAGTTTTCCAATGTCAGGATAAGACTCAAATGTCTCTGCGATTGTGCCGGTGATCCACGGCCTTGGATCAACGACTTCAGTTGCGCCGAATTTCTCTGCTGCTACTATGCCAGCGCCAAACTTCATTCCACCGTGCGTCAGAGTGGGACCATCTTCCACCACGAGACACCGCTTTCCCTTGATAACATCAGGTTTCTCAACTGTTACAGGAGATGCAGCTTCAATGATGGTGGCACCGGGATTAACCGAAGCAATGTTAGCCTTTACTGTTGCGATGTTCTCAGGTTCGGCCGTGTCCATCTTGTTGATAACTACCACGTCTGCCATCAGGAGATTCGATTCGCCGGGATAGAACAACAGCTCGTGTCCAGGCCGATGAGGATCCACGACCACAAGAAAGAGATCTGGCTTGTAGAACGGCATATCGTTATTGCCGCCGTCCCAGAGGATAATGTCCGCTTCCTTTTCAGCCTTGTCAAGGATAGCTTTGTAATCAACACCAGCGAACACTACCGATCCACGGTCAATATGAGGCTCATATTCCTCCATCTCTTCGATGGTGCAGTCATAATTCTTCAGATCTTCAATGGTGGCAAATCGCTGGACTTTTTGTTTTTTCAGATCACCATAGGGCATGGGATGACGAATAACAGCCACACTTATTCCTGCATTGGTCAGTACTTCTGCCACTCGCCGAGTCGTCTGACTTTTCCCAGATCCGGTTCTGACAGCGCCGATTGCTATTACCAGTTTATTAGATTTGATCATTGTCTTCTCGCCACCCAAGAGCTTGAAATTTGACCCGCACTTCAGGACTTCTGACGCCTTGTGCATGACGTATTCATGAGAAACATCACTGTAAGCAAAGACAACATCGTCAACCTTAAATTCAGATATAAGTCGAGACAGATCAACCTCATCCAGAATGGGAATTCCATCGGGATAAAGTTCACCACTAAGCTCGGGTGGATATAACCGTCCTTCGATGTTGGGGATTTGCGTTGCCGTGAAGGCAACTACCTTACTTTGAGGATCGTTACGGTATATTACATTGAAATTATGAAAATCACGCCCGGCGGCTCCCATAATTAGAACCCGTGTTCTGTTCATATCTATTCACGCCTTTCGTAGTCTGTGTATTATTCTATAATAACTCCATACCGAAACGGTTGGTAGAAGAGTTGCTTGAAAAAGGATAGACGCTAACTAAAGCCGAAGAAGCTTCTGAACCCAAGAATCTTTTGGATTAATTTGTTCATTCGTCAACCATGAATGGATACCTATAATCTTTGGGGGGATCGAAGTTTTCCTTGATGGTCCTCTGAGAAACCCAGCGTGCTAAGTTCCAGATAGAACCTGCCTTGTCGTTCGTTCCTGATGCCCTGCTGCCGCCGAATGGTTGCTGACCTACCACAGCCCCTGTTGGTTTGTCATTAATATAAAAATTTCCTGCGGCGTGAGTGAGTGCTTGTGAGGCATCATCGATGGCTTTTCTATCTTGAGACACAACACATCCTGTCAGGGCGTAGATGGATGTTTGATCGACCAATTGCAGTATTTCCTGCCATTCATTTGGATCGTAAACATAAATAGTCAGGACGGGGCCGAATATCTCTTCTTCCATTGTTTTGAAATGGGGATTGGTAGTAATGATTGTAGTCGGTTCAATAAAGTAACCAACCGAGTCGTCATATCCTCCGCCCGTGAGAATCTCGGCGTCGGACGATTCTTTTGCATAGTCGATGTAGTTCACGATAGAGTCGAAAGCGGCCTTGTCGATAACTGCATTCATGAAGTTAGTGAAATCTTCTACATCGCCCATCTTGATGGATTTCACCTCTGCCACATACCGTTCTTTGATCTCTGGCCAGATGGTTGATGGGATGTAAGCCCGCGAGAGGGCAGAGCATTTCTGGCCTTGATATTCAAATGCTCCACGCACCATACAGGTAACTAAGGCGTCGAGATCGGCAGATTCATGAGCTACACAGAAATCTTTGCCTCCCGTCTCTCCCACGATGCGAGGATAAGTAGCATAGCCGGCGATGTTTTCTCCAACTGTTTTCCACATGGACTGAAAGACAGCTGTTGAGCCGGTAAAATGGATTCCAGCCAGATCGGTATTCGGCAAAACAGTTGGTCCAACTTTAGAGCCTGGTCCCGGGATGAAATTGATAACGCCGTCTGGAATGCCTGCTTCCTGGAAAAGTTTCATCAGGTAATATGCAGGGAAGACAGCGCTGGAAGCCGGCTTCCATAGTACTACGTTCCCCATAAGAGAAGGTGCTGTGGGAAGGTTGGCCCCGATGCTGGTGAAATTGAATGGACTAACCGCAAAAACAAAACCCTCCAGAGGTCGATGCTCGATCGTGTTCTTGATGGGAGGAGGAGAATGCATGGGTTGAAAGGTATTGAGTTCCTGAGCATAATAGGGGTTGAAGTTGAAAAAGTCCACTACTTCGCATGCAGAATCGATTTCAGCCTGGTAAACTGTCTTGCTCATGTTGAGCATAGTGGAGGCATTAAGAATCTGTCGCCATTTACCTGCAGCCAACTCCCCCATTTTTAGGAAGATTTTAGCCCGCTCTTCAAAAGGAGTAGTGGACCAGCTTTTCCACGCTTTGCCGGCTGCCTCAATGGCCTGTTTTACCTCCGATTCACCGGCCTGATGAAAATGGGCAAGAACATGCTTGTGGTTGTGGGGAATGATACACTTTTGGGTGTTACCGGTCTTTATCTCCTGACCGCCTATGATAATCGGGATTTCAATCTCCTTGCCTTTCAGTTCATCGAGCGTGGCTTTCAGTTCTTTCCGCTCAGGCGTGCCTGGAGCGTAGGATTGAACAGGATCATTTTCAGGTTTGGGAACGGTAAAATCAGTCATGAATCGAAGTCCTTTCAGTGTATAAGCATTGAAAACGAGTAGGCAAATTTAGACGAAGGATTAAGTGACAGGCAAGTGGGTACTGGCCCACCTAAGTGTTGAGGTTATAGTAGTACACTTCCCAGAACCACAAACGTAACCATAAAGCAGTCCAAACCTATTTTAAAAGTTCAAGCACTTTTTCCGGAGGCCGGCCCAAAACAGCCCGCTGGTCACTGACTGCAATAGGTCGCTCCATCAGTTTGGGGTGCTTGGCCATGGTACTGAACAGGGAGCCATCATCTTCAAACGAGTCTTTCAGGTTGAGTGCTTTAAACTCGGCCTCGCCTTTCCGGATAAACTGATTTGGTCTAAGACCCATCATTCCCGCCAGGGATCGTAGCATCGATTCATCGGCAGGATTCTTTAAATATTCGATGATCTCCGGTTCAACCCCGTTTTCCCTGAGAAGCTGCACGGCTTCCCGGCTTTTTCGTCAACGGGGATTATGATAAAGTGTGATCTTACTCATCAGTAGAAACTCCCATATTTGGTTGTCGTTTTGCCTAGCCTAATTTAATGCACAAGCGAGACCCTACCGATTCTAATCTCTCTATTATGATTGATTTAGACAGAACTTGTAGGTAATTTCGAGCCTCCGCGATTAATCCGAGGAGACAACTTTACATAACCTTCATCTTTCGAGTAAGTAGATGAATATAGTCAAGAATGGTATAGGTTCGGCAGGCTGGGTATCCGGCGACATAGCTATCGACTTAGGAACGGCCAACACTCTGATTTGGATTCCTTCCAAGGGTATTATCATTAATGAACCTTCCATTATTGCAAGAAATATTAATGACGGATCTGTTCTGGCTGTAGGTAAGGAGGCCAGCTTGATGGTTGGGAAGACACACCGGGATATAGAAACAATCAATCCCCTCAAGGATGGTGTCATTGCAGACTTTGAAGCAACAGACGGGATGCTCCTAGGTTTTGTTAAGAAAATCAATTTCAGTCCCATCGCACGGTTCAAAATGGTGATTTGTGTGCCGAGCGGTGTAACGGGGGTAGAGCGAAAGGCGGTGCGGGATTCTGCTGAGCGTGCTAACGGAAGGGAAGTTTACCTTATCGAAGAACCGGTGGCTGCTGCCATAGGAATCGGTATAGATATTTCCAAACCGGTAGGGAATATGATTGTGGATATCGGCGGCGGCACCTCCGAGATCGCCGTCATCGCCCTCAATGGGGTAGTAACCAAAGAGACGATCAAGATCGCTGGGCACGAGATGGATGAAGCTATAGTTCAATGGTTTCGCAATGAACACAAACTTGACGTCGGTGAACCAACGGCTGAGAAGATCAAGAAAAAAGTCGGCACCGCAATGCGAATGGATCAAGCGCCTATCCAGATAAAAGGGCGGGATTTGGTTTCAGGTATACCCAAAACGGTTGAAGTCTCCTCTGATGAGGTTCGTCAAGCTTTGAAGGACTGTGTTACTCAGATCGTCGATGTAATAAAAAGAGCACTTGAAAAGACGCCCCCCGAACTCGCCGTCGATGTCCTTGAAAGGGGCATTATTCTTACCGGTGGAGGTTCAATGCTAAAAGGGCTCGATCAAAATATCAGAGAGAGAACAAATCTTCCGACAAACTTATCTGAAAATCCTCTCACAGACGTGGTGAGAGGTACCGGTATGGTTTTGTCCAACATTAAGAAGTACACAGATGTGCTTATGTAGCTGTTGATGCGAAAGCTCGTCGGCTTTATTGTTGATAATCGTGACTTGTTCTCCCTCACTCTCTCTATAGCGCTCTCACTCCTCCTCCTCTCGAATAACGAATCACCTGATGCTCAGATCCTCCGAGGGAAGTTCAATTCCGTTCTGTCTGTCATTTACGCACCCGTGAACTGGGTACAGGGGATTGGTACCCTGCGGGAAGAGAATGACGCTCTTAGAGCAAAGGCTGTGCAGCTTTCTCTTCTCAATTCTGAACTGTTGCAATACAAGACCGAGAATGAGCGTCTTAAAGCAATGCTGGATTATAAGGAATCGGTTGGCACGTTTCTTCTACCAGCCCGGGTGGTCAGCACTGGTCTTTCGCCTCTCATGAGAGTGGTGAATATCAATGTCGGTTCTCAACAAGATGTGAGGCCAAACCTTGCCGTGGTAAGTGTTGACGGGGTGGTGGGGAAAACCGTTTCAGTCGGCCCGGCAACAACAGTGGTTCAACTCATGGTAGACTACAGCTTTCGGCTGAGCGTCAAGCTGGAAAAAAGTGGGACTACAGGTATTATGCGCTGGAGAGAAGGTGACATTTTCGAGGTGTGGGAGATCCCCAAAGCCACAGAGATTGAAGTGGGTGAAAGAATTATCACTTCAGGCTTTAGCGACATATTCCCGCCAAACCTTGCAGTTGGATTTGTTTCAGGTATTATTGACCGGCCTGAAATGATGCACAAGATTGCCGTGGCGAAAGCCAACACAGACTTCACCACATTGGGTCATTTATTTGTTATAAGCGGTGAATAATGGTGAATCGCGCACTACCTTTTCTGACCGGTTTGGCTGCACTTTTTCTTCAGATGATGCTCAGCGATTTTCTCACCATAAGGGGCCTCCGGCCTGATTTTGTTCTAATATTCGTGGTTTATCTTTCCTTCAGGTGGGGTAGCCTCGCAGGGATTATTGCCGGGTTTAGTCTTGGGTTGGTGGAAGATTTTTTAAGTGCTGGTTCGCTTATGGGCCTGGCCCCTCTTACAAAGTCAATTACAGGATTCCTAGTTGGGAGACTTCAGGGAAGATACAACCGCATGAGTCCTATCACTTTTCATGCTGCTTGGGTCGGGATAATGATGGTTCATTTCTTTATTTTCATTTATGTCAATTATCAGTCTGTCTATGTAACCAACCCTGGTATCTTTTGGCAGACATACATCTTTGCCGCAGTCTACACATTCATTTTCATAGGTATACTTCAGATGATTATACCTCTCAGCAAAGTCAAACCGCCGCCCAAGTGAGGACGCCGTGCTAAAAACAGAAATCTATATTCCTGCCCGAAGACGAGACGTCGTTTCTCTGGTGATCCTGCTTTTGTTTTCTCTGCTGTTGGGGCGGTTTTATTATCTTCAGATTTACAGATATGAAAAATACAGTCTTTTGGCCGATGCGAATAGGATTCGCATGGTCACCCAACCGGCACCGCGAGGTAATATCCTAGACAGGAAAGGTGAAATTCTCGCCGCCAACCAGTCCATTTACGCCATATCAGTTATTAAGGATGAACTTATTGATGAAGATGTGCAAATGGATATGATGGAGAAGTACCTCGATCGGGATAAAAGGGATCTTCAGCTGAATTTGAAGAAGTATTACCAGGGGCGTTTCCTGCCGGCCCTCATTGCCAGGAATGTTTCAATCGCTAAGCTCAGCCTAATTGAGGAGCACAAAAATGAGTTGCCTGGTGTTTTTTCTACCAAACTACCGGTGAGATTCTATCCCAATGTGAAAAATGTAAGAGCTTCTCACATCCTCGGCTATCTTCGAGAAATAAATAACAGTGAGCTCAATGCCATGAAGGAAGGTGATTATGCTTTGGGTGATTACCTTGGCTTTCAAGGTCTAGAAAAATTATATGAGAATCGGCTAAGGGGTGTTAAAGGGGCCGAATTTAGGCAAGTTGATGCTTTGGGGAGGGAAGTGGGAATTTTAATCGATCGTGAACCGATCACCTCCAGTCCGGGAGAAAATTTACACCTCACCATAGATTCGGGCCTGCAGTCTAGAACAGAATCACTGCTTGAAGGTAAACGTGGTGCTGCTGTTATTATAAATGCGGAAACAGGTGAAATCCTTGCCATGGTCAGCAAGCCTGATTTTCCGCTGAGGGATTTTTCTGCCGGCATGGATCTGGACAAGTGGCGAAGTTATTCCACCGATGAGAGTCGGCCGCTTCTCAACCGGGCTGTCCTTGGGCTCTACCCGCCCGGTTCATCATTCAAACTGATAACAACCATCGCCGCACTTGAGCAAGGTCTGGTGGATGACAAGTGGAGCGTCCAGTGTACTGGTAGTTACGAATTTGGAGACCGAACTTTTGGGTGCTGGCGAGAGGATGGTCACGGTCGTGTAAATCTATCAAGGGCAATCGTAGAGTCGTGTAATGTTTACTTTTATCAGTTGGTCCAAAGAATGGACATCGATACATGGGCTGCTTATGTGAAATTGTTTGGTTTTGGATCACCTACAGGGATAGATCTGCCGGATGAGAACGATGGTGTGGTAGCGGAAAGGGCTTACATGAACAAGAAGTACGGGCGGTGGGGATGGGCCGAAGGATCTCTTCTGCACCTTGCTATTGGTCAGGGCGACATTTTAGTGACACCTCTGCAAATGGTTCAGTTTATTGGAATTGTTGCTATGAAAGGAGATCAGTATCGACCAAAACTTGTGAAGAACGGGACGAAAGACCGGATGGTAAGGATACCGATAAAATCAGCAACATGGAGAACCATTCACAAAATGACATTCGATGTTGTGAACAAGAGAGGCGGTACCGCCTTTGATAAAGAACTGGCGGCGTCTAATGTTAGTGCGCACGGGAAAACAGGTACGGCAGAGAATCCTCATGGGGATCCTCACGCGTGGTTTGTCGGTTTTGCTGAAGGTAAAGGTGAAACAATAGCTATCAGCCTCATTATCGAAAATGGAGGTACAGGAGGCTCTACCGCTGCACCCATTGCTTCGAAACTAATCAAATCATATTTCCGAGTAGGAGACGCCACTTTGGGCGCTGATTTGTGAACTTCTATAAAAAACTGCAAGAAGCCCCTCTGCACTGGCTAGTTCTGGTATTCATCCTGAATGGTTTTGGCCTTATTACTCTCTACAGCATTTCTCAAGGTGGTGCTTCGTTTTCATTCTCATCTCGTTTTTTTAAATTCCTTTTCTGGTTTTTTCCGGCGTTTGGTGCGTTTTTCTTTTTCTTAGCTATACCCAAGCGGTTAATTCACGAATATTCATACATTGTTGTAGTCTTTGCTTTTGCTTCTCTGTTTCTGCCTTATCTAACCGACCCTGTTGCGGGAACGTACAGGTGGATATCCCTGGGCAGTGTCAACTTCCAACCGGCTGAAGTGATGAAGTGGCTTGTGGTTATTGCGTTGGCAAGATACCTGTCAGACCATAGGCTTCAATTGAAGAAAGTTTCGTCTCTATTTGTGCCTATTGTTGCGGTAATGATACCTGCCTTGGTCATAGCCAAGCAGCCAGATTTGGGTTCGGCCGTTATAATTGTTGCACCGCTTATTCCACTGCTCTATTGGGTAGGGGCCAAGCCTCTCCACATATTTCTGCTCTTGGCACCTATTTTCAGCATAATCACCGCATTTAATTATTACACGTTCACAGCATGGATGATTTTCATTGCTGTTATTCTGTTCTTTTCTCAATCGACACTCCGGGTCATGCTGGCTAATTTTTTCGGAAACGTTTTTCTTGGTCTTCTAACGCCTGTAATATGGAACAGTCTGCGGGCCTATCAGAAGGAACGCGTTCTCGTACTACTCGATGTTACCCGAGATCCACTGGGTGCTTCGTATCAGGTGATACAATCTCAGACAGCAATCGGCTCCGGCGGCCTTTGGGGTAAAGGTTTTGGCCACGGCACTCAGACGCACTTGAAATTTCTGCCTGAGCAAGAAACAGATTTTATATTCTCAGTCATTGGGGAGGAATTTGGATTTATCGCTGTGGCATTCATCCTGGTTCTTTTTGCCTTTCTGGTGCTTGACATGATTCAACGTGCCTATAAAACTTCAGAACGCTTCCCTAGCCTCGTATTATTCGGTATTACGGCTCTCTTTATGTCACATATATTTGTAAATGTGGGTATGACAGTGAATCTGCTTCCTGTAAAAGGCTTACCTTTACCGTTTATCAGTTATGGCGGGACATTCCTTGTTTCCTGTTATGCTATGCTGGGGTTGGCTATGAACATGAGCATCGAGTCTACCGATTGAATATACCAGCCTTTCCCTCAGGAACTGCTTGAAGTTTGGGTACTAAACAGATTGGTGGAATTGACAAATAGAGGTAAATTTACTAGTGTCTAAGCGCGATGAGTAACCGAACTCGTCTGATGGTGACCATGAATCGCAACTTCGCCCCCCAATTCTCCCATCTTTTCCCACTTTTTATCTGTGGTATGTTTATCTCTGCTTTTGCCGCGGCTCAAACTCAGTCATCGCAGGATAAAAATTTAATCGATAGGGTGTCCTCGCTAGAGACGCAAGTGAACCAGCTGCTGGGTATTGTCATCCCTGATGTAGAAAATGCAATGGGGAGTATGGTCCGGGCGAAAGCTCAATCTGACAGCACCACCATTTTACTCATCAACCGAGTCAATACGCTTCAGAACAAAATTAGAACTCTCGAGAGCAAAGCAGCTTACACTGATAGTATCAACTTCCAGCTCTTGCAGCAGCTGATGATGATTGAGAATAAGATTGTTACCCTGACGCGGAGTTTTAATGAACTTTATGATTTGAAGACAGGTACCGTTGATGTCTCAGCATCCAAGATCAACAATGATGATTATAAGAGAAGCTATATTGATGCTCTAAGCGCTTACAATGACGGTAACTATGAGTCGGCCATCCAAGGTTTTGGGCGTCTTGTTACAGGCGATCCTAGTCACAAGCTCGCCGATAACAGTCAGTACTGGCTTGGCGAATCGTATTATGCATTGAAAAACTATAAGCGGGCTATCCTTGAATTCGAAAAAGTTTTCCAATTCAAGGAGCAGGATAAGTGGGACGACACACAGTTAAAACTTGGAATCTGCTATCAGAAAATTGGCAACTTCGACAAAGCAAGGGCTGAATTTCAGAAGCTGGTGGACCACTATCCGGGTAGCGAATATTATCAGCGGGCGCAGCAATACCTTCGTCAGTTGTAACCTGCCATTTTATTTAGATTTTTTGGAGACCCACTAAATGAAAATATATTTTCTTGCTTCTGAAATTACACCTTTTTCTCAGACATCCTTCCTTGCAACTTTTTGTAAAAACGTTCCAATCAAACTTCAACAATACGGTCACGACATCAGGCTCACTTCCCCGAAGTACGGGTATATCAGTGAACGCAAATATACTCTTCGAGAGGTAATTCGGCTCAGAGAGATCGAATCAGAGATTGGTGGTGTGACCGAAGTTGCTTCCGCAAAATCAGCTTTTATTCCAAAGACAAGAGTCCAAGTTTACTTTATGGAACATGCTGACTGGTTTCAACCATTAACAACACTTCTCTATAAATCGAAGAACGGCCGAGCGCTTTCAGATAATGATGATCGGTTCGGTTTCTACAGCAAAATAGCGCTCGAAATGCTGGTGAATCTTTTTTGGTCGCCTGACATCATAATCTGTAATGATTGGCAATCGTCTTTTGTCCCGATCCTTTACAAACAGCTTTTTGCCAATCAGGAATTCTATAAGAATATCAAGACGGTTCAGCTTATTCACACCATTAATGAGTATACCAAAGTGTCAAAATCATCCTTCGAAAAACTGGGTGTGGAATTGCCAAAAGAGTTTGCAGGAGATTCACTCAATTGTCTTTCGGTCGCTGCTACAAACGCAGATCTGGTCATTGCTGTAGACGGTCCTAATTCCAAGATTTCGAAGGAACTTTCGAGCCATGCAGACTTTAAACCCCATATTGCTGGCATAAAGAAGAAACTCAAAACAATAAATCTAAAGAACGAAGATGAAGCTTCAGTTGAATCAACCGCTGACGGTATTAATAAGATTCTTCAAGAGGCTTTTGGCTCCGCATAAGTTTTTCAATTTAATTTTCATCACCTCTAAGACCAGCGAATGAATCATTTCGGCTCAAGATTTTTCTGCACCATTGTTTCATTATTCCTCATTTCCTGTGAGAATGAAGCCTTTCTCATAAATCTGGATGATGCTCCGCTGCAGTCTCAGGTAGCTTCAACGACCTCTTTTCAGTTTAAGACATACCAGGTGCCGCCAACCCTTGGAGGACTACACAGCATCTATGCGGGACGTAACGAACAATTTGATGCCTCCCGGACACTTTTGGAATTTGAGTCTCACACCATTTTGAACTGGGCAAACTTCGAAATAGATAGTGGCTATTTCCAGTTGACACTGGACAGCACCTTCTCCGGCAATATTCCGGAAATAAGTACAATCACTATGGGTTATTTCAGGCGTGATTCCAATTATGTGGAACTGGGATCTAACTACACCAATGTTGACTGGATTTCTGACGATTACCCAAGGCTTTCCTCCAAATTTTCCAGTGACACCACAGGACTGATGCACCTTCGGTTCCCTATCGATTCCGCATTGGTCAAAACGCTGGGAGATACGGCAGAAGGGAGTTGGCTCTATTTACTAGAGTTACCTGAAGAATCTGATTTCATCCTGAAATTTTATTCCTCTGACAGTCCGATCCACGGCCCAATTCTGAGAACATTCATGCATAAAGCAACAGATGACTCAGATACCTCAGCAACAGTTGTTGACTCGACCCGTGTTTTCAATGGTCAGTCGGATGTAACACTTTTTATTCCACCCAATCTGGAGAACAGTCTTTTTGATTCAAACTACAGTTACATTGGCGTTGCTGCGGGTTTGGTGACTGTTGTGAAGGCCGATTTGACTTCCATGAATATTCCTAAGAAGGCATCCGTGGGGCGAGCCAAGCTGTTACTCACCATGGATGAGGCTCACAGCTCAGCCGGGGCGCTCGATTCACTGTTTATCCAAGCTTACGCGATGGAAGACACTATCACCAACTGGAGTTGGGGGGAAGAGCTGAATGAAGATATTTACGATCATCACACTGCCTCCATTGCCAAGTCTTCTTCAGCTGCACCAATTGGATCAATATTAAAACTTGATGTGACCGATTTGCTTCAGTCTCTTATCAGTGAGAGAGAGGTCGAGGATAAAACTATTGTAAATCTAGGTTTCAAGCTGAAGATGATCAATTCAGGATCGATTTTCGATTATGCGGCCATACGTTCAGACAGTTCAGCACTGGGGCAACCGTTGCTTGAGATTTATTATGAAATTCCGTAGTCTTTTCTTTCTACTGTTTTCCGTTTCTCTGACGGCTCAAACGCCCTACAATGCTATAGGTCACGGGATTATTCTAGACAGCCCGGATGCGGCCAGTCTTGCTTTTTCCAGTACCGGACTAATCCCTTCTTTCAACAGCCGTTTTTCATCGTCCAATCCGACAACATGGACCGATCTCGTCTTTACTTACCTCACAGGCCATTACAATGCAGAAGAAGTGAACACCGGTAGTTTCCGCTCCGGATTAGGTACTCTATCAACTGCTGCTTTCATTGTTCCCATAAATGGAAAATATGCTTTTGGAATGGGGATGACACCGATATCTCGTAAATCCTTTGATTTGATGGGGGATACCACTTCAGTAGTCTTTTCCGGGGATACGCTTACCCTTTCAAAAACAATGGACGGTTCGGGTGGTATCAGCACAATGTTTGCAGGCGGTGCGTGGAACGTTTCACCAAAACATACCGTCGGGATTAGATTCGATTTTCTCTTTGGTGTTTACGATGAACATACTGTCAGCCACATAGACTATCGATCATCCGAATATGCCAGGAGATTTGCCTACAAAGGAACCTTTCTGTCGGGCTATTACCGTTTTGTGCCGACACCTGAAAAGCGGCGTTTGTCGGCGTTTGCAGGTTTTCAATTACCCTTTGGTAGTCAATATATCTCAAGAACTGACTTTTTCACATATGTTGAATCAGATCTCCAACCCAGAATGGATTTTGTTTTACCCACTACTTTGAGCGGTGGATTGATATACAGCCTTTCGTCATCAATTCATGCCGGTGCTGAGCTGGTCATCAGATCTTTTGGCTCCTCTGAGGCAGACAATTTGAATACGCTCGATGGTGAAATGGGTAGAGCTAATAGAATCAGCATTGGACTGACACGTGAAAAGATCTTTGGTTCCAGAGATATTATGAACATGTTTCACTACCGGGTTGGATTTTTCCGAAGATCACACTACATTCGCGAGCTTGGAAATGACCTGACTGAGATGGGGTTATCCTTTGGTATTGGTGTTCCTTTCGGATTGACTCAAAATCAACTGGATTTCGGTTTCAGGATTTCGGGGAGAAGTGGATTCCTTTCCGATAGTCCTGAAACGATAAATCAGTTTTCTGTTGGGCTAACTCTTGGTGACCTGTGGTTGGTAAAAGGTAAGAGGAGATAACATGGTTCTTTATTCCGCGAGAGAAATTCTTTCATTAAAGACCTTGCAAATTGTCACCTTAGTGGCACTTATTTTTTCAGCGTGCGCGCCCCCAGACTCTATGGAAGAGGAAATGGTGGAACCCGAACCAGTGAGTCAAGAGCAGTGTTTACGACTTCTAAGCAGTGCGGCCGAATACTATAAGAATAAAGACTGGAGCTCAACTTCGCGAGTTTATGGTGAGCTTGTTGACTTGGGATGTGATAAGGGCAATGAGGAGGAAGTTTTTCAGTACTGGGCCATTGCTTATGAATTCCTCGGCAGGTTTGACAGTTCAGAATATGTACTTCTTCAAGGTTTAAAGCGACTTCCTGATAATGTCAATTTGCGAAAAAGGCTTGCCTATGCTTATAAGAGACTGGGCAATCCAGAAAAAGAAATTTTCGAGTTTGAGAAACTAATTGAATTAACACCTGAGGATCTGGAACCATTGAATCGTCTTAATGAGTTGTATGTCGAAGTTGGCCGCTACGATGACCAAGTGTTTGTGCTTCAGCGGATGCTGAAGATTGATCCTAACAATAAGAATGCTCAAGGTGACCTTGCTCAAGCTTTTGAAGCCACCGGCAAAGATCCTCTGGATATTTATCGACGGAGGTTCGAGGATAATCCGACCAACTATTCTTTCGGGATAGATCTTGCTGATCAACTTATGATGACTGGAGAAGAAGAGGAAGCCGTGGAGATATTGAACAAACTCCGCCGAAGTAGTGGGGGCAGTGGATCGGTGACCAACAAACTCGTTTTGCAGAAACTGGCCATAGCATATTCTGAGATTGATAATCTTGAATCTGCTTCAAGTGTTTATGAAGAACTTTACAATCTTGACCGCAGGGATTTCAAAACAGCTTTGGAGGTTGTGAAGGTAAACAACGCTCTTGGAGATTTTGGCAAGGCTATGAAATGGGCCGAAGAAGCCATTAAAATTGCACCTGACAATGGCGAAACAATCGGTGCCAAGGGGAATGTCTACTACGCCGCATTTCAAGACTGTCGCGAAAACTTTCCTACCACTGATGACAAGTTGGTGGCGGCATTCGCATACAACTACTTTAAAATGGCTGAAGATAAAGGTCAAAACAGGTATAAGCGTGATCGCATATATCTTGAAAATAACCGTGACGACCTTGTTTTTGGTAAAGCTGACTGGTTTATGCTTGATGAAGATATTAAGCGTAAGGGTTCCATCTCCCCAAAAAGTGAATGCTATGCATGGGTCTCAGAATCGATAAAGAAAGACCCAAGCTGGAACTAATCAGTAAGACCACAGATTTTAATTAACTTTTGATGCCGGACATGTTCCGGCATCTTTGCATTGTGCTGGTGAAGACGCGTGATCCCCGTTAAATTTATAAGTTACTTATCCGCGCTATTCGCCAATGACGATTAAACCAGTTGCATCCACAGGTCTTCGCGATTGTGATTCTGAAGTCTTTTCCGCCATCCGGGGTGAAGTCTTACGGGAAAACGAAACTCTTGAATTAATCGCTTCAGAGAATTTCGTCAGTCAGGCGGTCCTCGAAGCCGCCGGTGGCATAATGACCAACAAATATGCTGAAGGTTATCCCGGCAAGCGTTATTACGGGGGATGCGAATGGGTGGACGAAGCTGAGAACATTGCCCGCGACCGCGCAAAAAAACTCTTTAATGCTGATTATGCCAATGTTCAGCCTCACTCAGGTTCTCAGGCGAACATGGCTGTTTTTTTCACATTTCTTCAGCCTGGGGACACCATCATGGGTCTTGATCTGGCCCACGGAGGACATCTGACTCATGGCAGCCCCGTTAACTTTTCTGGCAAGTTGTTCAATGTTATTTCATACCAGGTGGAGAAGGATACGGGACGTGTAAATTTTGACAAAGTTATCGAACAGGCACGGCAGGCCAAGCCGAAGCTTATCATCTGTGGTGGAAGTGCTTACCCGAGGTTCATTGAGTTTGAAAGTTTCAGGACTGTCGCTGATGAAGTGGGTGCATTTCTCATGGCTGATATTGCTCACCCTTCCGGTTTAGTGGCGACTGGTGTTCATCCAAGTCCGTGGCCGTACTGCCATGTGGTGACTTCCACCACCCACAAGACACTGCGCGGACCTCGAGGTGGCCTCATTCTTATGGGGAGCGATTGGGAGAATCCATGGGGAATTATTGCGCCGAAGTCAGGCCGTATAAAGAACATGTCTGAACTATTGGATTCCAATGTTATGCCGGGTATTCAGGGTGGCCCACTTATGCATATTATCGCAGCAAAAGCGGTCGCTTTCGGAGAAGCACTTATGCCGGAATTTCAAGATTATTCCAAGGCTATTGTCGCCAACGCGAAGACAATGGCAGAGGCTTTCATGAAAAAGAATTATTATCTTATTTCAGGCGGTACTGATACCCATGTTATCCTCATCGATCTCACAAATAAGGAACTTTCCGGTAAAAAAGCCGAGAACAGGCTTGAAGCAGCTGGTATAACAGTTAATAAAAATATGGTTCCCTACGATAAGAGAAGCCCAATGATTACCAGCGGAATTCGAATTGGAACGCCGGCTATGACCACACGAGGAATGGGGGTTAATGAAATGGTTCAGATCGTTGATCTGATTGACAGTGTCATCCAAGCTCCTGATGATGAACTGGTGACTGAGAGCGTTAGAAATGAAGTGAAGGAAATGTGTGATCAGTTTCCCCTCTATAGTGAATTGGGTTAATTCTCAACTGGCATGAACTTTATTCTTCGTTCAATCACTACCGCTTTTCTCTTCATGACACTCTCCGGCTGCTCCGTGAGGGAATTTGTTTTGGGGAGTGTGTTCAATTCTGCAGGCGATAGTATATCAGCCATTTACCTTTCCGAGAACGATCCCGATCTCGTCAGGGAATCACTGCCCACCAACATGAAGCTGATAGAATTGTTGATCCAGCAGTCACCGGGCAACCCCGCTCTGCTCACATCTGCCTGTCAGGTATTTACTGTTTATGCCTACGCGTTCATTTTGCGGGATGCTGAAATCGTCATGGATGAAAACTTCAGTGAGTCCAGGAGGTTGGCTAAACGGGGTAAAAAGCTACTATTGCGAGCCCGTGATTATGGAATGGAGGCTTTCGAAGCAAAATACCCTGGATTTGGTAAGAGCTATGCCTCCGATCCCAAATCGGCTCTTACAAAGGTAAGTAATGAAGATCTTTCCTTGCTCTACTGGACGGCAGCCTCCTGGGGCCTCCTTATCTCTTCATCAAAGGACAATCCCGCTGCTATCGTTGAATTGCCTAATATGGGTCACTTTCTTGAACGGGGACTGGAGCTTGATGAATCCTATGACAGAGGTTCCTTTCATGATTTGATGTTTACATATACGCTGAGTCGCCCTGATGGTGGTAGCTCAGCACCGGAGATTGCAATAAAACATTACAATCGTGCCCTGGAACTATCAGAAGGGAGTCGTGCCTCTCTTTATATCTCCTATGCTGAGTCCATTTTGGTCAGCAACCAGAACAAGGAAGAATTCCTCGAACTTCTCGATAAAGCGCTGGCTGTTGACGTGGATGAAATTCCTGGCCAGCGGCTTTCCAATATTTTGGCGCAGGAGCGGGCACAGTGGCTAAGAGAGAGAGTGGATGAACTGTTCTTTTAGACGACTGGCTCCACTCGTCGTTTTTTTCTTCTTTTTTTCACCCTTTTCGTTGGAAGGAAAGACAGTTATAAAAATGGCTACCCTGGCTCCCGTGGGTTCTCCATGGCACAATCTTTTGCTGGAGATGGGGCAGAAGTGGCGGGATGCCACTAATGGAGAGGTTATACTGAGGATTTATCCTGGAGGTGTTGCCGGGGATGAGCGGGATATGATCAGGAAGATCAGAATCGGGCAACTCCATGCTGCTGCAGTCACCATTGAGGGGTTGACGGAAATAAGCCGTGACATGTCTGTTTTTTATATTCCCATGCTGGTAGACTCTTTTGAGGAGCTAGACGCTATCAGGGATCCCCTCATGCCCGAATTGGAGCAAGGTCTTTCGGACGGTGAATTCAGACTTTTGGCGTGGGCAGATGTGGGATGGGCCTACTGGTTCACTCGGAAGCCCATGTATCGTCCGGCTGAACTGAAACGCATGCGGCATTTTAGCTGGGCCGGCGATTATGCCAGCGAGAAGCTGTGGCGCAAAGGGGGATTTCAGCCCGTTCCTCTGGCATCGGTGGATGTTCTCATTTCTCTACAGACGGGCGTTATTGATGCATTTTCCACCACGCCCCTGGTGGCTCTTTCTTTCCAGTGGTTCACTTCCACACCGAATATGCTGGACCTAAAATGGGGCCCAATCATCGGTGGTTTGATCATCAGTGAAAAGACATGGAGTAAACTTCCTATTGAATATCACGCCATTCTGGAGAGAATCAGCAAAGAGATGGAAACGGAGGCAAGAGCTTTGGTCTCTGAAAAGAACGAGGCTCTCCAGGTGATGGTTGAAAACGGCCTCACCATTCATCAGCCGTCCGCTGAAGATCGCGAAGCATGGGAAGAATTGACCGTGTCTTTCTACCCCCTAATAAGAGGGAGCTTGGTTCCCGAGGGAATTTTTGACAGGGCAATTAAGCTCAAAAAGGATTTGATAGAAAAGTGATGAACCTTTCTGAAAGATCAGCACAGGTAGTTGTCAGAACGTTTGAACGGTGGGAAAACACGCTGGCTTTGGCAGCACTTATTGCCATGGCTTTCCTGCCATGTGTGGAGGCTATCACCCGTGTCATGGGTGTTCCGGGAGTTCCCGGCTCTACCGTTATTGTACAGCACATGACGCTCTGGATCGGTTTCTTGGGTGCGATTATTGCCGCCCGGGAGAGCCGGCTCCTTTCGCTCACAAAACCAGTAGAGATAGAAACAGATGAAAGGGAGGGATTCAGTTACTGGTTTGCCAAAAGTGTGGCTATCACAGTAAGTCTTATTCTCGCCTATGCCAGCTTCATACTGGTGAAGACCGAATCAGAGTATCCCAGAGATATCCTGCCAGGTATTCCGATCTGGGTAGTGGAAGTGATCATGCCCCTCGGTTTCTTCCTCATTGCCATGGAAATGTTGCGGACGAGCAAGAAAGAACCTGTTTTTAGAGCTTTGCTCATTGCTATTCCTATCGTTATTGGGGCCATCGGATTGGGGGAGACACTCCAAACGCCAGTAGTTCTGTGGGTTGGCGTTTTCGCAGTCATTCTATCTCTTGCCTTTGGGGCTCCCATTTTTATTGGACTGGGTGGTCTTGCAGTTCTCTTTTTCTGGCATGACGGGGTCCCTATTGCCGCGGTGCCGGCAGAAATGTATCGAATAGTTGTTTCACCGACGCTTCCCACAATTCCTCTTTTTACCTTGGCAGGTTATATTCTTGCACAGGGTGGAGCCTCCAAACGGCTTGTGGAAGTGTTCCGGCACTGGTTTGGGTGGATTCCCGGTGGAACACCCGTCATGATTACCCTTCTCTGTGGCTTTTTCACGACACTTACTGGTGGTTCCGGCGTCACCATCCTGGCGCTGGGGGGACTTCTGCTTCCCATGCTTATCTCCGAAAAGTATCCTCGCGAATTCTCTGTGGGACTCATAACGGTATCAGGCTCTCTTGGACTGCTTTTTCCACCCAGTCTCCCAGCCATCATCTACGGTGTGACGGCAGGTGTCCCCATAAACAAGATTTTTCTGGCTGGTATTGTCCCGGGCTTTTTCCTGGTTGCCATGGTAGCAGCGTGGGGCGTGCGCCAGGGATTTATTTCGAAAGTTCCCAGGAGACCATTCCGTCCGGCGGAAGCATTTCAAGCTTTTTGGAAAGCGAAATGGGAAGCTTTTATCCCCGTCTTTATTCTCATTGGTATCTTTGGTGGATTTACCACGCTTGTGGAAGTGGCGGCGCTTACGGTTGTTTATGTTCTAGTCGTTGAGGTGTTTGTCTACAGGGATGTGAAACTGAACGATCTCCCCAAGGTGATTGTGGATTGCGCTACGCTAGTAGGCGGTGTGTTGATCATTCTCGGAGTGGCTATGGGGTTCACCAGTTATCTGGTAGATGCTCAGGTACCACTCCTAGCTCTGGACTGGGCCAGAGAGAATATTCAGAACAAGTATGTGTTCCTTTTGGCACTAAACGTACTGTTACTTGTCGTCGGTTGTCTCATGGATATCTTTTCTGCCATCATTGTTGTTGTGCCACTCATTAAACCCATGGGTGCCCACTTTGGGATAGATCCTGTTCATATGGCGGTAATATTCATCGCAAATCTGGAACTCGGTTACCTTACACCACCTGTAGGAATGAACCTTTTCCTGTCGGCGTATCGTTTCAACCGCTCCATGCCTGAAGTGTATAAGGCAACTTTACCGTTCTTCATCATCCTGCTTCTGGCAGTACTTGCTATTACATATATCCCAGCTCTGTCACTCGCTCTATTGTGAGAGGACAAAGTTTTGACAAATGATTGAAGGCAGGTATATTAAACGATTGTCTCTATTAAGAGGATGTTCGGAACAGACGGGACAGAATTGAGTTAAAAAGGCACTTTTTGCACAAATGATGAAACAGTTGAGGAAAACAACCCTTTTTCTGACAGTGACTGCTCTGTTTATGAGCGCTTCAACTCTCAGAGCAGGGAGTGAAGCGGGAGCTCTGTTCCTGCTTATTTCTCCCGGTGCCCGTGCCGGGGGAATGGGGGAAGCCCAGGTAGCCGTTGCAAACGATGCTTATGCCAGCTACTGGAACCCTGCGGGCCTGGCATTTTTGGAAGGTTCTGAGGCGGCTCTAATGCATGTTAATTGGTTGCCTAACCTCGTCTCTGACATGTACTATGAATTTATTGCCTTTCGTCATCATGTACCTACCTTGGGTACGTTGGGTGGGCACATCATTTTCCTTAACCTTGGTGAACAGCAGCGTACTGATGAACAAGGCGAGAATCTCGGAACATTTACCAGCTTCATGTTCGCTGCCACCGGTTCCTACGGTGCATTCATTTCCCGGAACGCGGCCATCGGTCTCAACGTGAAGTTGCTACATCAAAAGCTGGCCGAAATTGGCGCTGGTGCTGAGAAAGGGAAGGGTGTTACCACAGATTTTGCCTTCGATCTTGCCTATCTTCAGAAAGGTTTTCTTTCCAACAGACTGGATATGGGTGTGACAGTCACCAATATTGGACCAAAAATTGCTTTTATCGATGAAGCACAGGCCGATCCCATGCCCACAAATTTTACCCTTGGCCTGAATTTCAAACTCGTGGACACCGAGTATAATAAACTTAACATTGTTATGGATATTGACAAGATGCTTGTGGCATCCTATCCCGACATGGACTGGGACAGTGACGGTGCTGTGGGTATGTACGACAAAAAAGGGAAGTATGTGGGCCCCAGTGGGAGCTACAATTCAAATGGTAGTATAGAGAAAGCTCATACCGATCCAATCTACCTTGGCATTTTTACTTCTTGGGTGGATGACTGGCTCCTGGGAGGCGACATTGACCGCCCCGGGAAGAATGGTGTGTCGGACGGGAAAATTGGTGGCTACACAAAGGATGCCACCGGCAAGTTTGTTCCTACAGAGGCGGAGTGGGGAGATTCTGGCTATGGGAAGTATAACGATGCTGGAGAACTTGAGGTAGGTACGGGTAAATCGAGAACGCTTCAAAACGAACTGGATGAGACGGTGCTGAACCTCGGTGCTGAATATTGGTACTCTCGTTACTTTGCTTTGAGGGCTGGTTACTATTACGATAAGACAGGAAAGATTCATAATCCCACGTTCGGCGTGGGACTCAGGTTTTCGGGCTATGGCTTTGATGCAGGTTTCACCCTTGGAGAACCGGGGCACCCTCTCACCAATACCATGCGATTCTCTCTCAATATTGAATTCTGAGGATTTCTGCAAATTCATAATAAAGTCCTGCCTTTTCTGACGGCGGGACTTTATTGTGCCAAATGATCTGGCGACTGCTCCTAATCTGTCTGTTCGTCATTCCTCTCCGCGCCCAACTGGTACTTGAGAAGGAGGCTGTTTCTGTTCTGGGCATACGGGTCAGTTTTAGCTTAGATGACGACTTTTCTTCCACGGGTAACGGTACATTTCTCGCCGAGCCAGAATTGGAGCAGTGCGGTAATTATCTTATCGATCCGCCCCCCCACAACAAGGATTATTTTGAAGCGCACCTCCGGGCAGTTGATAACTACTACCAGTCCGTCTCCAGAGGAAAATTCGGTATCGATCTGGACAGTTCCGTCATTCTGCCGGAGGAGGCATCTTTAAGCTATCAGCTTGATGAGACACTGTCGAGTTTTTACCCTTACGATGATGATCAGGCTCAACAGCAAGGACTGGCTCGTTTTTTCGAAGAAAGCCTAAAGGCGGCTTACGCTGAAGATGTATTGAATTTCGACCAATATGATGTTGTTGTTATCTTTCATGCTGGTATTGGTCAAGACTTTGCCCTTCCGTTCATTGATCCAACCCAGACTGATATTCCATCCACATATATCGATTCTCAGTTCCTGGAAGAACAGTTGGGTAACGGATCCATCACTTTCGCAAATGGTTCAACCGTTTCTTCCGGGATCATTTTACCGGAGACACAGAATCATCTTCTTTATAATGTTTCATCAGAAATATTTTCCGGCGTTTCGCAGCCGTGTGATTATCAGTTCGGATTGACCGGAACATTTGCCCTTATGTTCGGCTTTGCAGTGGGGCTCCCGCCACTTTGGAACTTGGAAACCGGGGAAAGTGGCGTAGGGATGTTTGCTCTCATGGATCAGGGATCGAACAACGGTAGAGGTCTGGTTCCTTCCCCACCTGATCCGTGGACGAGGATCTGGGCCGGATGGGAGTCAGCGCGAATCGTAGCACCCACGCAAGACGTCACCTTGGTGGCCAGAGATTCCGTTGCCGATGAAATAGTTCGGGTGAACATTTCTACCGATGAATATTTTCTCATCGAAAACCGCAACAACTGGGTGAGAGAGAATGTTGATATCGATTCCATGAGGTGGGCCCTTTCGGTTATGGATATCGCTCAGCTGAGCTATGTTGAAGTACTCTTAGATTCGGTAAACCTCCAGCGGGATAGTATAACGGGGGTGATAACATCTGTCCTCAACTATGATCTGGGCCTGCCCGGTTCAGGTTTGCTTATCTGGCATATTGACGAGGAAAGAATAACCGGAGGATTTGCGAGTCAGACGGTGAATGGTGCTCGTGATAGACGTGGCATCGATTTGGAAGAAGCCGACGGTGCCCAGGATATGGGATACCCTTCGGTTTTTCTGTTTACTGATCCGTCAGCGGGGCTCTGGTCAGATATGTGGTTCGATGGAAACAGCCAGTACACCATCGCCAACCCGGCGTTCATGAATCAATCGCCCTCTTTCGGCCCGGACACCTACCCCAGCACTCAATCAAACAGCGGTGCCGATTCGTACCTGGAGATTAATGACATATCCAAGGCAGGAAAAGTGATGGCATTTACACTGGCCAATTCTCTTTTGGCAGACGGATTCCCAGATTCATCTTTGCAGATGGAGTTTCTTTACGATTTTGATGGCGATGGTGAAAATGAAATCATTGGTATGTCGGATTCATTATGGTGGTCCGATTCGGGCGAGATTAAGCCTGAAGGGATTACACCTCGTCCAGCTGGCGACTATCGCCTGGCAATTACCAATAGCGGTCCGACTCCAGAGCTTGTTCTTACTTCTGAACGAGACAGTTTACTTGCTGTGGAGGTGATATCTTATTCTTCACCCATTTCCGGGTTTGAGTCCAAATGGTCAGCCAGCTTGCAACGAGCTCTCCCGACAAGGGTTGTTGGTTATGCTAACACTTCGAAAGTTGGTCTGCATTATGACGATCACATTGTAATTATTACACCCGATTCTTTGTGGGAAGAAATGACGGATGAAGGATTGACTGCTTCGTGGTGGACAAAGGGTCCCCAAGTAAATTTAGGCTCCGTTGTACACACTCCTGGAGAGGGATTGGTCAGCATGGCCCATGGTGGTACATACACAGGCTTTGAAGAGGTCAGTTTTGTTTCTCTTGGTGTGGTCGATTTGGACGTTGACGCAGAGTTGGAGATCATTGCCACTGATAAGGAAGGAGTGATCTACGCCTTGAACCAAAATCTTACCCTTTTGAGCGGTTTCCCGTTGGATTTGGAGGCAACAGGTTCTGTTCTGGCCGGACAGATCACGGGAGATGATCATCCTGAGATTGTGACAAAAACTTCTCAAGGGGATGTTTTGATTATTGACTGGACCGGTAGGATAAATTTTCACCTGGCCGGAGATGCAACAAGTGAGCTGAAGATGCTTACAAACTATCAGGGGAGAAATGCTGTCGTTGCCTCTTCAGAAATATGGCTATTTGATGAAGCAACGGAAAATGAAGGCAACTCATGGCCGTCCGAGCACGGCGGCATGCTCAACGGCCGATTTTTTTCAGGTTCTCTGTCGGGGTCACCTGTTTCAGCTAACAGCGGTATTCTTGACAAAAAGAAAACATACTGTTACCCAAACCCTGCTGAAAATGGTTCCGCTACACTTAGGGTGACCGTCGGTGAAGCCGATAACATCATAATCAGCATATACGATCTGGCAGGTTTTTTTGTGGAACGTTTCGAAATCGCTACTGTTCTTCCAAATGAGGTGAATGAAGTTGTCTGGGATGTAAGTCAGGTGGAAAGCGGTGTTTACTTTGCCAATGTGGAAGCTTCTTCAGCCGGGGAATCGGCATCCAAGATTCTCAAGATCGCTGTCATCAACTGACAAAGGAAAACAGGCCAAAGTTTCCATTTGAAAGCGTGAAACGATCTTTCCTCATAGCAGTATTTCTTATTCGAACAGTATTCGGGCAGGTAGCATTCAATCATCCAGAACTGGCTTGGAAGACGTTCGAGACGGACCATTTTACTGTTCACTTTCATAACGGGACTGAGAGAACAGCCAAAGAAGGGGCTACTGCGGCTGAGAAAATCTATCCGCACGTAACAGGACTATACCAGTATGAACCAATGGAGAAAACGCATATCATTTTTTTGGACACTGATGACTATTCCAATGGTGCCGCTTACTATTTTGACAATAAGATAGAGATCTGGGCCTCTCCTCTTGACATGGAGTTGCGTGGAAGTCACCGTTGGCTCCAGAATGTGATTACCCATGAATTCACACACATAGTTTCAATGCAGGCGGCCATGAAGTTTGGAAGGAGTGTACCTGGCGGTTATTTTCAGTGGATCAGGTATGAACCGGAAAAACGGGAGGATGTACTGTATGGCTATCCCAATACGCTTGTCTCTTATCCTGTGCCCGGTACTACCGTTCCACCGTGGTTTGCAGAAGGGGTGGCACAGTTCATGTACGAAGGTGCCACTTACGACTTTTGGGACACACACCGGGATATGATTCTGCGGGACAGGGCGCTAAACAACAATCTTCTTTCACTCACGGAGATGAATACGTTTGGTAAGCCGGGTATTGGGAATGAATCCACTTATAATTCAGGATTTGCCTTTTCCCGGTACCTTGCTTACAAATACGGTCAAGAAGTGCTACCAGCCATTGCTAGGAATCTCTCCCGTAAATCAGGCGGATCAATCCAATCAGCAATTGAGGGAGCGTCAGGCTTTCCGGCGGAAAAAGTATTTTCGGATTTTCAAACAACATTGATGGAACGATACGAATTGCTTACTGAGTCAGTCAAAAACAAAGAAGTAAAAGGTAAGATCATATGGCAGAAAGGGACTGCTAATTTCCATCCTAAATGGGCTCCGGATGGAGAAAGGTTTGCATTTTTGTCCAATGTGGGAAACGATTTTCTCGGTCAGACCAATCTGCGCATTTTCGCTTTCACCGACAGCACGGATGAAGTTATAGCAAAGGATGTTTTTTCCGCCCCAGCTTGGTCTTCCTCAGGAGAAAAGATCTATTACACCAAAAAATCGAAACCGGATAGGAACGGTTCGAAATGGTTCGACCTTTACGTTTATTCATTTGAAGATGAGGAAGAAGAGCGGCTGACGAAAGGTGCTAGAGCCTTTTCACCTGTTATTATCCCCGGTGATTCGTTGTTGACTTACCTGGCTACCCGGGACGGGACACAGAATATTTTTCTGATTAACTTGAATTCGGAGGAGTCAGAACAGATAACACGTTTCGATGATGGACGCCAGATTTCCAATCTTACTTTCGATCCCAACAAAAGGTGGCTCATGTTCGATTATGTGGAGAGCCATTTCAGGAATATCGCAGCCCTCAATCTGACGGATACGACTTTTGTTGATCTTATGGCTGTTCCCGAGTGGGACGAACGGGATATGACTGCCACGGCCAACGGAGGACTAATCTATTCCGTGGATCGGTCAGGCATTTTCAATCTCTTTTATGTGAATTCCTCAGATGGTCGCCAAGGCTATATCTCCAACGTTTTTGGTGGTGCATTCATGCCTGATGTCAGTAGGGATGGTAAGGTACTCTATTCCCTTTATGAGAATGGCGGCTACAGCATTGCGCTCGTGGATTCTGTTCGATTGGTGGATGAAAGTAATGTTGGTTACAGCCCTGACTATTTCACAAAATTTAATGGCTTACCTGCTCCAATAATGGCGGACGATTCATCTTATCCTGATTCCGTATCCAAGAATTATGAAGATTCATTTTCCAACATGTTTTTCTTTCCAAGACTGCAGATCGATTATGGTATGGTTAAACCGGGATTCTATTTCCAATCCAACGAAGTGATCAACCGGCTCAGCGTTTTCGGTGGAGCCGGTATCAACAGGCTTACTGATCTCGATTTATTTTTACTCTTCGAACTGAGAACGCTCTATCCCACCCTATATGCGGAAATCTTTTTCATGACGCGACACATCACCAATCAATCTACCCTTTGGGATGTGATTGATATTGACTCGGATGTGGCTTACCGACTTTTCCAGATGGAGGGAGGGGCAAGTTTTCCATTGCGAGGTCAGCACAGTGTCACCTTCTTTGGCTCATATCAGAATTACCGTTCAAATGCACTCTGGTGGGTTCCCGGGGAACAGTTGTTCGGCAAGTCGGGAATCGATTACTACAGCGGCATTCATACAGGTTTGAGGTGGGACACACAGGTTTCCCGAAGAACAGTAGATTATGACATCCTACCCAGCAACGGTTTCAAGGTTCATCTCGATATCCGCCAGGAGAACAATCGGTTTTACAGCCCATTCGAAATCGTTTTCAACAATTTCAACTTCACCAGAGTAGAGGGAAGCGGTGAAGCTCATTTTGAGATACCGTACACGAACCGTTGGACATTCTCTGCTGAAATGGCCGGTGGATGGATGTCGGAGACGGAAGTAGATTCATTCTTCAATTTTTTTGCCGGAGGAATGCCGGGGATAAGAGGGTATCCTTTTTATGCACTTGAAGGGAACAGGATGGCGTTGGTCACAACTACAGCGAGAATTCCCATCATGAGACAGCGCCACATTCCACTGGGTCCGTTTATTTTGCAAAATATAGTCGCTGGATTCATTGGTCAGTTTGGTGACGCCTGGAACGGGAACGGTGGAAGCTTTTCCGGAAAGCGATCAGCGGGAGTTCAGCTCCGGTTTGGCGGTTTTTCATTTTATAATTACCCGACGGGAATTGCCGTGGAATTACACAGGGGATTAGATAAATTTACTGCGCTAAATCACGAGTATGGCGGCGACTCACGGTTTTACTTTACCCTTCTCTTCGGATTCTAAATGACAAAACAGATAAAACAGATATCGGTCATGTTGATCCTTATTGTACCTCTTTTTTCAAGCGGGTCGAAACTTCTCAATTATGAGCCCCGTTTTCATGGCCCACTGCCGTTGATCCAGCTAGAGGCAGAAATGGATTCAGCTCAGGCTGAAGCGGATAGTACCATTTATCCAGCCAGAGGGTTAATTCTTTCCATGGCCGTTCCCGGTATGGGGGAGTGGTATGCCGGCGCAAAGAAAAAAGCCATCTTTTTCGTTGGGTTGGAAGTGGCGGCATGGATGAGTTGGCGGTCATTTTCCAAGCGGGGGGAAAAAATCGAGGTTGAATACGAACAGTTCGCCGATGATAACTGGGACCTTTATCAATGGTGGTTGAGGACACCGTGGCTTACATCCAGTTATGGTGATGTGGTCTGTGAAGGTACTCACCACCTCAATCTGTTTCTTCCCGGCCAGACAGCCACCATCAGTTCAGACTCCCTTTGCGGGTGGGACTGGATTGAAGGTGTTGAAGTTGTGAGAAATCATGAATTCTACGAAAACATTGGAAAGTATGATCAATTTGTTTCGGGATGGTCGGATCTTTTCAAGGAAGACGGGAGTAACGGCTGGTGGGAAAAGGAAAAATCTGTGGGGGACAGCGTTGAAATTCTTGTCATGACAGATTTCAAGAATAATTATCTGGACCAACGGGCAGAATCAAATGATGCATACAGGCTGGCTACCTACACCGTCACAGCCATTATGTTCAATCATCTTTTTAGTGCTTTTGATGCATTCATTGAGACGAGACGTCGCTTATTGACACCAAACACAGAATCTGCAATGGGGCTGACATTTTCTCCCTTCGCCCGGTCTGGCGTAGGAGGGATCTCTTTGGCCATAAGATGGTGATGAAATATTAATGATTGAGAAACGCAAATATATTTACCCACTATTTTTGGTTTTGTTAGCCAGCTGTGCCAAAGATGAGATTGATCTCAGCAAGGATGATGTTGATGAGCGATATGAGAAGGCTATGGGACTGTTGGAGAAACGGAAATATTACCGCGCTCAAGAGCATTTCCAGTACGTCCTTTTGCGGGGGAAACATACAGACATTGGTGACGATGCACAGTTTCATTTGGGTGAGGCTTATTTTCTCAATGAAGAATACGAGAGCGCAATCAACGAATATGACAAACTTGTTCGTCAGATGACATTTAGTCCACACGTCAGGTTGGCCCGTTACCGCATCTGCCAGAGTTATGAAAAAAGTTCCCCAAAGTTCTATTTTGATCAGGATGCCACGGACAGGGCAATTCAAAAGTATCAGGAATTCATCGAGGATTTTCCCGATTCAGAGTATCGTGATGAAGCCACTGCCACCATTCGTGAACTGCGAAACAAACTGTCTCAGAAAATGTATGAGTCGGCTATTCTCTATGTGAAGATGGAAGAGTATGATGCCGCCATAAATTATCTGGAAGATCTGTTGGAACTGTATTTTGACACAAATTATGCCGACAAGGCACGGTTGTTAATCGTTGATACATTTATTATTGCTCGCAAGTTTGAAGAAGCGGAAACTTTTCTTGAAGAGAACGGAGGCGGATTCACTGATGTTGCTGTTCTTGAAGAAGCAAAAATACTGATAGAGAAGAACCGGCCCGAGGAGGAGAAATAGTCTTGAAGCTCTGTTTGTTCGGAGGAACCTTTGATCCACCTCATGTGGGTCATCTTATTATCGCGGAGACTATTCAGGAATCTGAACGATTTGACCGAATTGTATTTGTGCCGGCCTCCAATCCACCCCACAAGGAAAGAGGTATTTCGCCTATCGAAGATCGACTGGAAATGCTTCGTCTTACCTTGGTGAATAATGACAATTTCGATGTGTCCGATATCGAAATAGAACGAGGCGGAATTTCATATACGGTTGAAACTGTCAAGGAAACGAAGGGGAAATTCAGCCTCAATTCAAAGGACCTCTATTTTCTCATAGGTAGCGATTCCCTTTTGGATTTTCACAGCTGGAAGGAGTATGAATCAATTTTGAATGAATGTAGAGTTATCATTGCTCTTCGCCCGGGGTTTCGCCCAAGCAGGATCGACCCCGAGATCTTGTCTCAAATTAGATTCGCCAATATTCCACAAATTGAAGTTTCCTCATCTCAGATTCGTCGCCGTGTGAAAAGTGGATTGACCATTCGATACATGGTTCCAGACCCTGTCCGAGATTATATTAGTGAAAAAGATTTGTACTGCTAGTTACTGAATTTCAAAACACCGAATAAGTGACAACAACACTTTCACGACTACATATTGAAAAGAATAAAGTGGTCTCCCTTCTGAAAATTGATACGCTATTAACCGATCTTGAAGGTAATTAACACGGAATCATGGAAATATTAAAAGATGTCACTATTGTTCTTGTCTGTGTTGGAGTAATTGCTAAAGGAGCATCCTGGCTTGTAGACAGTGCATCCAAAATTGCCAAACGTTTGGGGATCTCAGAACTGGTAATTGGTCTGACCATATTGGCGTTGGGTACATCAGCTCCCGAATTTGCTGTTTCAATCCTGGCGGCTTTGAAAGGATCAGGTAATATTGCCATAGGGAATATTGTAGGCTCAAACATATTCAATTTGGGGTTTATTCTTGGTGGTACAGCAATTGTTCACAGTTTGCAAACTAGTAGAATTGTCATTGTAAGAGATGGTTTTTTCTTACTATTCGGTACTTTTTTACTTTTGTTTTTTCTTTGGGATTTGACCCTGACCAGATTTGAGGGAGGGGTTCTTTTTTCCCTGCTCATTCTTTATTTGGTCTATTTATATGTCAAAAGAGAACCGTTAGAAGCGGAGCAGGAAATGGGTAAGATGCTCTGGTGGGATCCTTTGATGCTTATTTTGGGATTGGTGATGGTGCTTATTGGAGCCCACTTTATGGTAGAGTCAGCGATTAACCTGGCAAGATATATGGGCGTATCAGAATGGGTTATCGGCGCTACCGTAATTGCAGCAGGGACTTCAGCTCCTGAATTCGCTACATCATTGGCTGCGGCCCTACGTTCTCGTTATGGAATGTCCGTTGGCAACTTGATCGGGAGCGATATTTTTAACCTGTTCGGGGTTCTCGGAGTGGCGGGAATATTGAATAATATACCTGTCAGTTTGGATGCCAGAATGCATCTTGTGTTTTTATCCCTTATGGTTGCCCTTGTTCTGGTTTTCATGCGCACAGGGTGGGTGGTATCCCGTAGGGAAGGATACATCTTGGTAATGGTCGGTCTGGTTCGGTGGATAAATAGTTTCATCTGATTTTCTGGTTAATTCTTGGGTCAGTTAAACAGTTGACTGAAAAAATATTGATTCTTTGCTTTTTATTCCTGAAAGACTTCATTGACATAAGATAAATAAGTATTATCCTTGTGTTGGTGTCACCATGATTAGTTTCAAAAATGTATCCTGTACCTTTGAAGACGGTGCTGGCATCGAGAATGCAACTTTTGATATTGAGTCGGGGGAGTTCGTCTGCATTATAGGGCCCACAGGAGCAGGTAAAACCACTTTTCTGAAACTTATCTATATGGATATCTTTCCCGAGGAAGGGACAGTGGGGGTGGACAAATACAGATCTGACAAAATCAAAAAACGCAGCATTCCCATGCTGAGGCGCAGGGTGGGGATGGTGTTCCAGGATTTCGAGTTGCTGAGAGATAGGAGTGTCTTCGACAATATCGCAATTCCACTACATGTTCAGGGAGTCGGAATGAAGATGGTAAAAGAGGAGGTTGAAAATGTATTGGACCGGCTCGGGATATCGGATCGTCGGGATCATCTACCGTCCCAACTTTCAGGTGGAGAACAGCAGATTGTTTCACTTGCCCGAGCCCTTGTGAAAGATCCGCTTATAATCCTCGCTGATGAGCCGACGGGGAACCTAGATCCTGCGGCTTCTCTCAAGGTGGTTGAGCTACTGGAAGAGATTAACAGAGACGGTACAGCTGTTCTAATGGCCACCCACAATTTCTCGCTAGTAAAAGACCGGGGTTACAGATTCATGCAGATTGTAGACGGCGAAGTCCAGACATGATAGATCGGTTTCTATACCTTGTCTCGGAAGGCATCCGAAGTCTCTGGCGGACCAAAACAACGGCACTCGCCACCATTAGCGCAATCGGTATAGCAGCCAGTTTTGTAGTTTTCAGCGCTGTGGTGGGTGAGAACATTTCGGGCATTATTCAAATTGCTCGAGGGCAATACGAATTTCAGGTCTTTTTTTCAGAGGATGTCGACAACATCCGGGCGGTGGAACTTGTTGATCAGATAGGCGCCATTGAAGGGATCAAGTCCGCTTCACTGATTACCAAGGAGGAGGCGGCAGATATTTTCCAGCGGGAGTTTGGGGAAAACATTTTTGATCTGTTAGAGGAAAATCCGCTGCCGCCGGGATCTGTTCTGAAACTGCAACAACCGAAAGATAGAAGGATCGATATCAATCCCATAATTAAGCAGATTGAACTTGTGGAAGGTGTGGATGAAGTCCGCTATCAGGGGCGGCTTATTTCACTCATTGAGAGATACTATGAAGGTTTCTTTGCTGCAATGACTGCCCTTGCCGCCGCAATTCTGTTTGGCACTGTCATTCTTATTTCAAACACCATTCGCCTCAGCATATATGCCCGCCGGGATCTCATCAGGATTCTGAAACTGGTGGGTGCGACCGACAGGTTTGTCAGATTCCCTTTTATGATTGAGGGAATTCTTGAGGGGTTTTTCGGCTCGCTGGTTGCCGCAGCGGTGTCATACGGTTTTGTAGAAGGGAGCAACTATTTTCTTTCACTCTTTACTCAGTACCGTTTGGTGTGGCAATTTCAGATTGTGGCTTTGCTTGTAGGTGTCATCGTCTTCTTCTCGTTTGTGGGGAGTATGCGTGCTGTAAGGAAGTTTCTTTAGCGGCTGTTTCTCCCGACGGACGATACTCTTGATTAACCCTGACTCTGACTGTAATTTTGGAAGTTAGTCTAAAGTGAAATTTGAGAACATGACAGCCAATATTACAAAACCGCCGAAACGGGCTAGGAAGATCCTTAAGATGGTCATTGAGGATTTTGTACGAACCGCCCACCCCGTTGCGTCTAAGCGACTGAAAGAGGAATACAGTATAGAATTGAGTGCAGCCTCCATCAGGAATACACTTCACTCCCTTGAGGAGGTGGGACTTCTTGGTCACATCCACACTTCCTCAGGCAGAATTCCCACTGATTTCGGTTACCGTTATTACGTAGATGAACTGCTGGAATCGAAAATGGCTTCTGAATCCATGCAGCAGATTGCCATAGATGAACTGGCGGTAGCATCCTCCAATGTAGAGAGACTGTTTCAAATAACAGCCAATTCACTGGCGCAGCTGAATCGCCTTTTCGGCTTTGCCATCCTTTCTGCCAATAGCCAGAGCAAACTGACAGACCTGGATCTCGTAAAACTCAGTTCAGGACAGGTGCTGCTAGTGGTAGGTTTCAAGTCAGAGAAAGTGAAAACTGTTCTTCTCAATCTCTCAATGGGAATCAAGGATTCTCTTGTTGAGATGGTGGCTTCAATACTCAGAGAGCGGCTCGTGGGTCTTACCGTATCAGAGATAATAAAAACTATCGGTGATCGTCTCAGAGATCAGTCTCTGTTTGACAATGAGATTATTCAAGTGATCATTGAAAATGTAGAAGATTATTTTCCTATTTCGTCCGAAGATGAAATTTTTTCATCTGCGAAAGATCAGTTGTGGCAGCATCCTGAATTCAGTGAGCCGGATGATATGCAGTCCATGATTGCTACTTTGGACAATTCTGAGGCTATCAGGAAATCAGTGAATTTGTCCAATGAAAGCGAAAGTCTCACTATAGCTATCGGTTCAGAGAACCCTGACCATTCAATGCAATCCTGTTCTGTGGTGACCAAGTCGATTGTGCTTGGTGAAAGTTCCGCCTGTTTTGGTGTCATCGGACCTACGAGAATGAACTATGCTGAAGTACTCACAGCCTTGAATCTTTTTTCTTCAACAATTGATAAACTGAGTCATGCCTAAGAAAAAGAAAGTCAAAAAAGAGAAAACCGAAAAGGAACAAAAGAATGGCCAGATTCCGGAACCTGAAGAGAAGACGGCAAAAAAAACAGAGGTTTCGGAAGAAGTTGAATCAGTTGAAGAAGTAATTCAGGAAAAACCCTCACTTGAAGATGAGCTGAAGAATCTCCAAGACCGCCATCTCCGCCTCCGTGCTGAGTTCGACAACTATAAGAAGCGAAAAGATAAAGAATTTACACGTTTGTTGCAGTATGAGGGTGAGAATGTGATCATCTCTTTTCTCGGTATCGCTGATGATCTTCAAAGAATGATCGATTCTGTGGATGGAGAAAAATCGCAAAATGCTGAATCTTTGATGGAAGGGATAAACCTTATCCTTGAAAAACTTCATCGTCGACTCGGCGCCCTGAATGTTGAACCGTTTGATTCTGAAGGGATAAAATTCGATCCGGAACTCCATGACGCCATGATGACCCAAGCTTCCGATGATCACGAGGATGGTGTTGTAATCCAGGAATTTGAAAAAGGGTATAAATACAAAGACAGGATTATTCGCCACGCCAAGGTGATTGTCAATTCGCAGGAAAACGATAAGGATTAGCCCTTGAAGCGAGATTACTACGAGGTTCTTGGTTTAGAAAAGGGAGCCGGTGAAGCCGAGATCAAGAAAGCTTACCGAAAACTTGCCATGAAGTATCACCCGGACAAGAATCCTGATGATAAAAATGCTGAGGAAAAATTCAAAGAGGCGGCTGAAGCTTACTCTGTTTTGAATGATTCTCAAAAGCGTGCACAGTACGACCAGTTTGGCCATGCCGCAACGGATGCCGGTGCCGGCTTTGGAGGCGGTTCTGGCGGTTTTGCCGACTTTGACCTTTCCGACGCCTTGCGGACCTTTATGGAAGGATTCGGTTCCAGTTCATTTGACGACTTTTTCGGTGGCGGTACGGGCTCAAGACAGCGAAGCCGGGGCTCAGATCTTAAAGTTTCTCTAAAACTTATCCTTGAGGAGATCGCTGAAGGTGTTACGAAAACTATTAAAGTAAACCGGATGGATTCTTGCGACTCCTGTAATGGTACAGGTGGTGAAGAAGGGTCTATGCCCACGCGGTGTACTTCTTGCGAAGGCTCCGGACAAGTGCGCCAGATCTCCCGTTCACTTTTTGGTCAGTTTGTTAATGTGGGGGTATGCTCCAACTGCGGCGGCAGTGGCGAGGTTATATCTAAGCCGTGCCGCTCCTGTGGTGGTGATGGCAGAACAAAGAAATCGGCACAAATCAAGGTGAATGTCCCCGCCGGTGTGGCAGCAGGTAATTATATGACACTTCGTGGTGAGGGAAATGCAGGACCAAGGGGTAGTGACAGGGGAGATCTAGTAGTTTTCTTTGATGAAAAAGAGCACAAATATTTTACGCGCCACGGTGCTGATATTATTACAGAAGTAGAGATATCCTTTTCTCAAGCTGCCCTCGGTGAAAAAATTGAGGTGCCGACGTTGACCGGCCTTGCCAACTTGTCCATTCCTGCTGGCATCCAGTCCGGACAGGTGTTGAGGATGCGGAGTAAAGGTCTGGGTGAATTGCGAGACGGTAGAAAAGGTGATCAGCTAGTAAAGATTCAGGTAAGCACTCCCACCAAACTTAATTCCAGCCAAAAGAAACTGTTTGAACAGCTTTCTTCAACCAACGGGAGAAAGGATAAAACTAAAGTGAGGAAAGTGCAACTCTAACCCATGACGCCTCAGGAAAAATTCATTTCCAGATTTCTTCTGACAATTCTTGTTGTCGGGCTAATGGTAGGATATGTAAGACGGACATGGTTCCCTGAAACTTTTGATATATCCGAATCAGCTAAAGAGGCGGACGAGGTTGCCAAAATTGCTCAGGAGAGAAGAACAGCCCGTCTTGCCGGTGAAAATATTGCTTCGATTATCACTATCCAAAAAGTAAACTTGAACAGAGCTCTCAAGAGTGAACTTATAACTCTTCCCGGCATCGGTCCGGCTCTGGCTGACCGGATTATTGCATACAGGGACGAGTTTGGCACCTTTAAGACCATAGACGATTTGCGTGATGTGAAAGGTATCGGCGATAAATCTCTTGAAAAGATTCGACTACACCTGGAATTGTGAAACTAAAGAGAAAGAAATAGATCAATGACAGAACTTCTGGATACACATTATAAATGGTGGATTAGGGACCTTCTGGAAGTGGCGATCCTGGTTGCGATCATCTCCTTCATGGGCGTGCTTTACTTGCCTCGGCTCATATGGGATAATGAAGAAGCTGTGGAGGCGGAAAGCCATTTCTATATGGAAAATGTTTATGACGTCCTTTCATACTATGAGCGTCTCACAGGTGAGCGGACGGCGGACGGCCAATGGGCCTTAACGGTGGTAAATGCAGCAAGGGATTCCCTCACTGCAGACAGCACATTTCTCAGTAAGCAGAAAATTCACCTTGATGGCGGCACAGCCGATGTGGATATGTTTGCCAACTATGCTACGGTTTATGACACTTCATTCGGTTTCCTGAAAACCCGGAAGGATACACTCTTGGACACTGTGATGACTGTGGTGAACTTTAATGAGGATGAATCGCGTTACGATACCTCCTTTGTCCGGAAGGATCTGCTTAAGTCTTTTCAGGAAGACAGTACTTTTGTTGGTATAACGGACACAGCTTATTCCAGTCATGTTGAAGTTGTCAGTTATTACGACAGTTTCATGCCTGACCCGACTATGCTTTACTGCCCTCTGACAAATCAACCTTATATCATCGAATTGACTGAAGATGATTATAAAGTAGCGAGCCCTATTGAGGGTACATATACGGAGCGTCGTTTCCTTGTCTTTGCATTCAATGCTCGATCCCACGGTAAGATTGAAGACGGAGATAAGAGCTGGGTACGCTTCTAACCGTGCATGCTGGCAATCTCTATCAGGAGTGGTTGGCTGCGGTATGCTCATGCTGATGTCAGTGATGGCACGTTAGTTGTCAATTCACTCAAGGCAACAAAACTTTCCAAAGACTTTCATCGCCCTGACCTGAGATCACCAGATTTATTGGTCCTTCTAGGGATCATTTTTCAGGATATGATTGAATCACTTCCTGTTCAAAACAAGGAAGTGTTCATATCATTGGATGAGCGGTGGATCGACTGCCAGATTTTTCCCGTCGACAAAGGATTAACCAGGGATGAACAGGAATCTTATCTTCGTTGGTTCCTCGAGAGGCGTCTTGGCCCTCTTTGGCCCACGTCCTCTGTTTTCTTTCAGAAGCTTAAATCCAACGGTAGTGACAGGGATTGGATTATGACATGTATTATTCCTGAAAATGCACTGGAGGCGTTGAATATAGTTTTGAAGCGTGCTGGAACTGTGCCTGTGTGGCTTGAGCCCTGCACACTTTCCTTAGCGCGTACTGTAAGTGGTGATGAGGCCGGTGTTGTTTTTATCAAGGATGGCAGAAGTGTTAGGGCTTTGTTCTTTTTTGGAGGAACAATACATGCTTTTGGTCAACCCATAATTCGAAATGGTATAGTTTCCATGGGCACTATAACAGGTGATCAAGGACTGGTGTCGACAGTGATAAGTATGATTAATGATATAAAACCCAGATCAACTAAATCACCCACTGTCAGCATCAAATTCATGGGACAACTTCCTGGAAAGTGGAAGGGGTTTATTTCTTCGAAAAAGAGTTATTTGCAACAGATGAATCCCCTGGATTCATTTACTTTGACGAAAAATGCAAAGCTTAATGTTAATGATCCATCTGATTTTGGTGAAGTGGCGGGACTATTACACCGGAGAATTATGTAATGGCGGACCTTAATCTATTTGGCAGTGAAGGTTTTCAGGAGCCGGTAGTATCTGAAAAGGCTCCCCCACCCCTAAAACAAGAAGAGGAATCAGCGGTAGCGATTCCTGAAACAAAGCCGAAGAAAAAAGCCAAAAAAAAACCTCGTAAACAAAAGCGAAAAAAGAAATATTCAGGTCATGAAATATTCTCTTTTCTTTTTTCGGCAGCAATTATTGGGCTTGTGATCTGGTTTTTCGTTTTGAGGAAAGAGGTGATTTTCAATGTCAGCGAATATCTACCCGACGCCTTCGAGCTTCATCGGAATGCCAATAAAGGCTAACCTTTCCATCCTTGCCGGTACCTACAAAGGTACCCGCCTTAAGATGCCGGATTCAGCCGGTACGCGGCCCACTTCTGCAAGAGTCCGAAAATCACTGTTTGACATGTTGGGTGATCTCTCGGGATCCTCTGTTCTAGACATATTTTCCGGTAGTGGCGCCCTCGGTTTCGAAGCGGCCAGCCGGGGAGCAGTCTCCGTTACCTTTGTTGATAATGGTAGAAAAGCAGTGGAATCTATACGGAAGAATGGCCTGCTGTTCCACGGTGTGAATTTGGATTTCATTAGGCAGGATGTTTTTAAGTTTTTGAAACAGTGTAATAGTTCATTTGATCTGATATTGGCAGATCCACCTTATGAAAAGGTGAATTTGAGTGGATTGGCGGATCAGGCAATTAAGCGGCTTGGATCCGGCGGCCGCCTTGTTATTGAATCATCTGTGCGGGAGAAATGGAATTCTGAACGTGCTCGGGTGAAGAAATACGGTGACACCCAGATTTCAATTTTCTCAACATGAGTATTTCACCCAAAACAGCCATCTATCCCGGTTCATTTGACCCTATTACACTGGGCCATATGGATGTAATCGATCGAGCCATTAAAATCTTCGACAAAGTAGTGTTGACAGTGGCTACCCACCGTGATAAAAGCCCCCTTTTTGATCTTGAAGAGCGGATCGATATGATCCGTGAGTCCACCAATAAATTCGAAAAGGTAGAGGTGACTTCCTCTGACGGACTCATTGTGGATTTTGCTGAAGAGAAGGGAGCGGTGGCACTTATTCGTGGTCTCCGTTTCGTCAGTGATATCGAATTTGAATTTCAACTGGCGTGGATGAACCGTAATCTTAATGCTGAAATCATTACTGTTTTCCTCATGACCGATGCGCGATATACTCATCTTAATTCTTCTATCATCCGTGAAGTGACCACTCTGGGTGGCAATGTAGATGATTTCGTCACACCTTACGTTTCTCAGAAGCTGAAAGAAAAACTGAACAAGTAAACGGTTTCTGGCACTTTTCCATCAGTTAATAGCGTAATTGTGAGATTATCATTCTTACTGAATGGCTTGAAGAGCTAAATTCCCCGGCTCAATTCCTGAAATAATAGAAGTTAACTGAACTAAACCCATGCCGACATACGAATATAGATGCACTAAGTGTGATCATAGATTTGAGATGCTCCAGACCATGACTGATGAGCCGCGTAAAAGGTGTCCCCAGTGTCGCTGCAAGGTAGAACGGCTCATGGGAGCCGGTGCCGGTCTCATTTTTAAAGGGTCTGGTTTTTACATTACTGATTATGCGAAAAAAGATAGCGCCAAAGAAAAATCAAAAGAACCTGTCCAATCTAACGGAAAGTCTGACTCCTCTTCTGAAAAGAAGAGCGAAAAAAAGAGTGACACCAGTAAAAAATCAAAAGAAACAGATAAAAAGTAGAAGACATTATGACTGAGAGCGGCAAGAAAATAACTTTTGAAGACGGTAAACTGAATGTTCCCGACCATCCCATTATTCCTTTTATTGAAGGGGACGGCATCGGTCCCGACATCTGGGCGGCGTCGGTCCGAGTATTTGATGCGGCGGTAGAAAAAAGCTACAACGGCCAGAAAAGGATTGTCTGGAAAGAGATCTTGGCCGGTGAGAAGGCTAACGAAGAGACAGGGGAATGGCTTCCACAGGATAGTGTGGATGCCATCTCAGATTATCTGGTGGCCATCAAAGGACCTCTCACCACACCTGTGGGAGGTGGCATCCGGAGCCTGAACGTTTCTTTGCGCCAGCTCCTGGACCTTTATGCCTGTGTCCGGCCGGTGAAATGGATCCGTGGTGTACCGTCACCTGTGAAGAACCCGGAAAAACTGGATATTGTCATCTTCCGGGAAAATACGGAAGATGTCTACGCCGGGATTGAATGGATAGGAGGAAGTGAAGAAGCTGACAGAATCCGGGAGTTCATCAACTCAAATTTTAATAAAAGCATTCGTGAAAATTCAGGTATAGGAATCAAACCCATCAGTCCTTTTGGGACAAAACGGCTGATTCGGAAGGCGGTAGATTACGCCATCGCTCACAACCGCGGGACTGTCACCCTTATGCATAAAGGGAACATCATGAAATTTACCGAAGGTTCTTTCCGTGACTGGGGCTACGATCTTGCCGCTGAAGAGTTCGGTGACAGCGTCATTTCTGAGGATTTACTTTGGGAAAAACACGATGGCCAGGTACCGGAAGGCCGGGTGGTGATGAGAGATCGAATCGCAGACAGTATGTTCCAGCAGATCCTTCTACGCTCTGACGAGTATGAAGTAATCGCCACACCGAACCTGAACGGTGACTACATCTCAGACGCCGCTGCCGCTCAGGTTGGCGGCTTGGGGATGGCTCCGGGTGCCAATATGGGTGATAGCGTTTCCGTGTTTGAGGCGACCCACGGGACAGCACCCAAGTATGCCGATCAGGACAAGGTTAACCCCAGTTCTGTTATTCTTTCAGGGGTGATGATGCTTGAGCATCTGGGGTGGCAGGAGGCTGCTGACAGCATCGTCCGTGCTATGGGGGCGACTATTCAGCAGAAAAAGGTCACTTACGACCTTGCTCGCCAGATGGATGACGCCACGAAACTGGCTACCTCCGCTTACGCGGACGCCATTATTTCCAACATATAGATTCCGTTAAGAGCCGTTTCCGTATTGGTCTTGGACGTAGGGCATGATGCCCCTCTTTTCCAGTTTATCTACCGGCGCTCTAAAGGTAACCTGGACTACACCGGGAGCCCGACCAATTTCAATAGCACCTGTAATTGTGGCGCGGTTCTGTACTTCGGGAACGCTTACCTCCAGAAAATCAGCAGCTCTTTGCAGTCCATTCTCTGTCGCGGCATTCAGGTCAGCTCCAGTACCTACAAAAGAAACAGGTGCTGATGCTTCTAGGGATTCCAGACCCCAAGCAATTGCTACTGTTTCAGCTTTTTCCCTCTCTTCATCGGTAAGCGGTTGCGCAAGGTAGGGTAGATCTTCCTTGACGGGGAGAATAATGGGTCCGTCGATATCCAGTCCTTTGAGAACGTGAACCTGAAGGTTCACTGTACCGGAGACATCCGTAGTGTGGCCTGCGATCTCACCATCGCCCTGCATAGCGTGCATATCACCCAGGTAGACACCACCACCCGGTACTTTAACGGGACAGATGAGGATGGAGCCAGCCCGGACAGCGTCAATATCCATATGTCCATCCGTACGGTGGACAAGATCATCCGCCTCAATTCCGTAGGCGTGAGGTGCGCCTACCAGGAACGTACCGAAGTCACCAGCGTTGTGTGAATCGGGCATGGCTATGGCTGGAGTAGTTCCCAGCTGGCCCATGAAAGGGCGAAGCCTCGCAACAACTCCCACCAGATCGCTAGGACAGAATGCAAGGATTGGATTCTGTACAGATTTTTCAGGAAGGGCGGCATAGTGTGCGGCACTTTTTCCCACTTCTTCAGCGGCCTCTTTGTGAAGAGTCACCCCAACCTCACGGTTATTATCGAAAAATATGGTGTATCCGTTGGTGAAAGTAAATGGTGTTACATTGTTCCCGCACTTTACGCACCGGACAGATTCCTGGCCGATCCCCTCAACTCGGGTTTCGGGCCACACCTCATCGCAGGTAGGGCATTTACCTGCCACATAAGGATCACCCAGAAAACGGTCTTCCATCCATTGGTCATTGCCTGAAGATGTGGCCATGGAGGTGACAGTGATATCCTTGATACGGATAGCAATGGCGTCACCTACTTCGGCTCCGGAAACATAAACCGGTTTTGTCACTTCATGACCACCCCGAATAGATGGTGTAATCATGGGACCCCAACAGCCCGGGGTCGTATTTACCATAATATGGCCTCCGTCTCTTACAGGGCCTAACATAGTTTTTTTAGGGTCCAGAACGCCATCGACAAATTCGTCTACATAAACAGTCTCGTGACCATTAGTCTGTGTTACCTTTTTCTTCTTTACTTCAGCTTTTGCCATGATTAAATCCTCCTTGGCATGGTTAGTTAGTTTTAGCCACCGGCTGCCGGGCTGAGAAAAGCAATGTTCTCGCCCTGGCTTACTTTTTGATCCAAATTCACCATCTTTCCGGAAACAACGGGAAGTGTACCATCAAACCGATCTTCAAGATCCGGGTGATTTTTCTTTATTTCTTCTTTAACATCAAAGATGGTAGATGATTCATCTACTGTAACACTCACTCTGTTGGTTCCCAATGTATTAGCCATCTGGGAATCCAACCGTACATTGACCGTAATCATTTTATTAGATGAATTGTCCATAACATATTAATTAAATGCCGGACCCTTATGATTTAATGAAAGGCTTAAAGTCTCACCCTTGAGGCGAGAAAGTATGAAGAGAGGAAGTAAGGGTCAAGAAACTTCGGTCAATTGTCGGGTCTGTGGGATACGAATTATCTACAGAATTTATTGAATCCTCTACTTCAGCAGAACCATCTTCCGTGTTTTCTGGAAGTTTTGGGACTGTAGTCTGTATATATAGACTCCTGCGCTGACAGGAATACCCCGCTGGTCCTTCCCATTCCAGATAAGCTGATGATTTCCCATAGGGAACCAGTCACGGGTTAATGTCCTTACTTCCTGACCCATGAGGTTATATATCTTCAGGCTCACCTGTGATGGGACCGGTATCTCAAAACGTATGGTGGTGGTAGGGTTGAAGGGGTTGGGATAGTTCTGGTGAAGGGTAAACGTCTCAGGAAGTTGGGAGAGTATCTCCTG
>Ga0187833_10000083_pt1 | contig 93183 bp, 85 predicted proteins | sample ETNtaG_37_FD_167968 | JGI IMG/M metagenome (GOLD analysis project Ga0187833, IMG submission 167968) | Marine microbial and viral communities from oxygen minimum zone, Eastern Pacific Ocean - ETNP2014_SV_400_PacBio MetaG (Illumina Assembly) | ecosystem: Environmental > Aquatic > Marine > Hypoxic... | reverse complement strand
GTCGAACTGGACGCACCAATATACCTCACCAGCGCCTGCCGGTCGCCTGTGCACAACGCCAAAGTGGGTGGCCACCTTCGTAGCCTTCACCTAACCGTCAACGGCCACTGGGGCACAGGTGGCTCCTGCGCAGTAGATATAGTCGCTAATGATGGCGAATTTAAGACCAAGCTCATCACACAGGCGCTGGATCAGATCAAGGTCATTCCCGGATAACGCGACAGCGCGGCGCAACGCCAAGCAGCATAATATCAAACCTAGATGTACCAGATCCTCCCATTGGAAACAGGATCAACTGTCCCAAATGCTTTGATGATGGACACAAGCAGCCGGCGGAACCAAGCGGGTACTGCTGGCCCACAACGAGGGGTGGTCTAATTTTTGCCAATAGGGTGCTTTGGCCTAAATCACCCTATTGGTAATGGGATGGCATCCTGTAACTACCCAAAAACAGGCACTTATGTGGTAGCCGCCCCTGATCGCCTGTCGCCACGGTTTATCATCCAGGTTAGGGCCACGGCGGGAATACCGATGATAACGGCGGTGGTGTTGAGTTGCAGGTGGGTAAAGCCGATAATCTCGGTGCCGGGCAGAGCCAATAGCATACCCGAGGCAAACAACGCCAAACGCAAAATCCAATGCAAAGGATTCGTTCCGCCGCTTAATTGGCCGGCGCCGATCAAGTAACCTTGCAAACCGGCTGAGACCAGGATGATGCCGACCAGGGCGGAGAGGAAAACAATGATCACCTCCAACGGTTCGCCGATACCGATCAGGGCTGGATTAAGGACAAAGAAGAACGGCACAAAATAGATGATGGTGCCCAGGCGCATGGCCTCCAACCCGGTTTTCATCGGATTTGATTTCGCGATGCCGGCGGCAGCATAAGCACCGATAGCCACTGGCGGAGTGATGAAGGAAATCATTGCCCAATAAAGAATAAACATGTGAATGGCCAGATCGTTCAGGCCGGATTTCGCCAAGCCTGGCGCAAGAGTGATGGCCAGGAATAAATAGGCCGCCGTAATGGTCATGCCTATGCCCAGAATAAAACAGGTTACCGCGCCCATGATTAGCAATAATAGGGTATTGCCGCCGGCGAAGTTGACCAATTCATAGGCAATCGTGCCGACCTTTCCGGTCAGGGACAAAGAGCCAATAATCAGGCCGATGCCGGCCAGGATCGCTGCTAACTCTGTGAACAGCTTGCCGACGCCAACAAGGAAATCAAACAGCTGTGTCCAACCCCAGCGGTGTTGCTTGGCGAACTGATTGATCACCAGCAGCAAGGCGGTGGCGTAATAGGGTGCCTGTGCCTCCTGCTGCATGTAGAGCAGCATAATGATCAATAACAGGAACACGGCAATGAAGTACCAGCCGTCGCGCATCACTTCGCCGATTGAGGGCAGTTCAGCCGACGGTAGTCCGGAGAGATGATAACGGGCGGAATAGGCGTCGATCTGCATGAACAAGGCAAAGAAATACAGCAGCGACGGAATTACGGCGGCGATGGCGATATCGGAATAAGGTATCTCCAGAAACACTGCCATGACGAACGCCGTAGCCCCCATGATCGGTGGCATCAAGACGCCGCCTGTCGAGGCGCAGGCCTCGACACCGCCGGCATAGGCGGGGCGGAAGCCTACCCGTTTCATGGCTGGGATCGACATCACGCCAGTGGTCAGCACATTAGTGATAACACTACCCGACATAGAGCCCATCAGACCGGAGGAAAAGATAGCCACCTTGGCTGGACCGCCCCGGCGCTTACCCAACAGCGCGAAGGCGAGATTGAGAAAGAACGTCCCGCCGCCGGTAAACTGCAATGCGACGCCAAAAATCAGAAAGCCGACCACTAGGTTGGCGAAGGCCTGCATGGGTACGCCAATCAGGCTCTCGGTACCGAAGATGTGGTAGGTGGCGGTATCAGCCCAGGTATTCGCCTCGCCCTCAAGAAAGCCAGGGGCGTATGGGGCCAGAATGGGATAAAGCGAAAATAGCAAACAAATCAGAAAAATGATCAATCCGCCGGCCCGCCGCGCCGCTTCTAGGCCGATCAGCCAGATCGCATAGGTCATATAAATTGCATGATCCGGCGCGTCATATTCCCAGCCTTCGTCAATGATTCTTTCGCCGGAAACTACGAAATAGATGGGGATGCCAAAAGCCAGTGCCGCGATGATAACGTCGTACCATGGCACCTGGTTTCGCGGACCCACGCTGGGCCAGATAGGATAAAGAAGGAATACCAGAGGCAGCAACGAGGCTAGTAGGGCGTAGAAGTATTGGGTATCCAGAGGAACATAACCAAAGTAAATGCCAAGATTGAAAATCACGTAAATCGACATTAGCACGGAACTCATGGCCGAGACGGTGAAAACACTGACCCAAACTGGGGATAGCTTGCGGTGCCTATCTTCGGCCTCTGCCGCCATTTCCTGCGCCTGTTCAGCGCTGATATTTTCCCTTTGCTTATCTGTCATGGCCCCGACCCTCTACGATCAACGATGAGACGACAGAAAACGCGACGGCCGGATATCTCCGGCCGCCGCAATATAACTGCCGCTAGATTGGTTTGAAATTTCTAGCGAAAAGGCACGTCCATGCCCGCCGCCTGCAGTGCAGCAGCGCGAATTTCTAGCCATTTCTCCTTATGCGCATCGCCGTCCAGGTTCAGAGCCAGCGCCTTTTTCCAGGCGGCCCCCAAGACGTCCTGTCGTTTCAGCAGCGCCGCATTATTGGCGTCATGCTCGGCGGTCCAGGCGCCGATTTCTTTATAGTATTTGATCGCGCCCGGATGATAGGGCATGACCCACTTCAGGATCTGCCGGTCGATGCCATAGCCGTCGGCATTCTTCAAGGCAGCTGTAATCTCTGCATGCTTGGAGACCACTGCCTTGGTCAGGGCATAGATGAAGTCTTCCGAACGATCACCGTAGGTCACATAAATTGGATATGGGAAGCCCGTACCTTCATAAGGTACCGCGCCCTGCATGTTATCTTTCAGACTGATGCCCACGGACACCTTGCGCTTGTTCCAGATTGGCATTTGCGCCCGCGCCCGTTTCCAGGCTGCTTCATCGTTATGCGGATATGCCGGGTGCATCTGCCCCCTCGGGGAGGCGGCCAAACGTTGAATATGAGGCGAATTGGTCGAAGCTATTACCGCATCCGCCTGGCCGTTGATCACGCCATCGACAGCCTGTTTCCAACCGGGGAAATCAACCCTCTTGACGTCGGCCCAGGTCAAACCGCCAAAGGCCAGGCCCGCCGCCATGTTGGCGTTCAACGCTGGAGCGCCGCGGACGAAGGCAATGCGCTTGCCCTTTAGATCCGACATCTTCTTGACGCCGACATCACCTGCCAGGGCCATGGTAATGCCATTTCGTCCCTTGCCATTATTGAAAACATTCAATACCCGTTGCGGTCCCCATTTCTTGCTAGCGAAATCAAATACGCCCTCCTGAACCAGGATCGCCGCTGCGCCGCAGGCGCACAGGTCCGCCTTGCCCTTGACCACTGGGATCATCCGGGAAACATCATTCTTGCCCGGGATCAAGCGGACTTCTGTGCCGTAGTTCTTCTTCAGTACGTTGCCGATGGCAACACCGTTGGCATAGCCCGAAGACGTCGTGCCATAGGCGGTCCAGGACACACGCTTCGGTAAGTCAGCCGAAGACGCCGAGAAACTGATAACGGATACCGCCAGGGCGGCGGCTATTGATGCTAATATGAAATTCTTCATCGCACTCCCCTTTTTGTGCCGCGGCTATGAAGCCGCTTCAATTAATATTCTTCTCTGCCGTCGGCGCAGTGTGTAGTAATAAATTATTAAGAACAACCGATATCTGATTTTCCTGCGCGCCCACGATCAAGCAGCCCTGCCGGCCATCCGGCAGAGAATATAGTGCGGAAAGTACAAACCCGGCTGCAATGTCAAAAAAAGCCAGACAGGCCTTGCATGCCAGCGGGCGGAGTTTAAGTCGGACCGCATGCCCCAATAGAGAATAAACATATGCGCCGCTATGGGTTCCATGGCTAATGGCGGTCGAGGTGGGAAAGAAATTGTCCTTGTGCCCCAATTTTTCGACACTTCGCCAATAACATTGGCCAGTCTGTCTGGTCTTATGACTTTGTTCAGGACCGGACCCATGACGGCAAGAAGTTCAGGATGTTGACAGTGATCGACGAGTTCACGCTACGCGGTCTGGCGATCCTTGTAGCTCGCAGCCTGAAAAGTGATGATGTGCCAGCCTGTTTGACCGAGCTATTCACTACCCATGGCCCACCGGATCATATTCGCTCCGACAACGGCTCCATGTTTACCGCCAATGCCGACCGAGATTGGCTTGCTCGGATGGATTTGAAAACCCTGTTCATCACCCCGGGTAGCCCCTGGGAGAATGGCTATAATAAAAGCTTCGATGGGAAAGTACGCGACGAATTATTGAACATGAAAATATTCCACACCCTGGAGGAGGCTAAGGTCCTCGTCGAGCAATGGCGGCTTCACTACAATACGGCCCGCCCTCACAGTTCGCTCAACTACAGGCCGTCAGCATCAGAAACTATCGTGCCTCGCCCGGTCACGTCGATCTACGCTGCGCTCCGATCACCGCAACAGGGCAATCAAACTGGCCAAACTCTCTCATAACGGCTGGACCACCTAAATCAGGCTAGCCATCCTCCCAAACATAGATCCATCTTTCCGATTTTCTACCGGTTCCTACTCATGGTTCATTTTTAGATCAGATCAAATGATATTAGCCGTATCAAAATTTCCACTACCAACGTTTTCAAATATGGCAAATACGCTAAGTTCGTCACTATCAAATGCAGGATCCGCTGTGGCGTCTTCTTGGTAACGAATTATTACAGCATCAGAATTAGAACTAGAGGATTCGTAAAAAATCATTAGTGCGTCCGTACCATTACTTCCTGAAGCCACTGCACGTGAGCCTCCTGTAAGGTTTGCGCTAGCGTCTGTGCTTAACAAAATAGCTTGGACAGCCGTTATGATATCGGCCAGTATATTTGTTGTATCTGATCCGGTAAAATCAAGATCATTTCCAGTATCGAATGATATTAATTCGGAGGTTTCGAATTCTATAACTCCGTTAGTATCATTTCTAATAACATTTACCCCGGAACTGGCAATAACAGAAGAATCAATTACCGTAAGTCCAAAATCGGCGGATGCCGTTTCCGGAGTCCCGCTACCTGAGACAAGTCCGCTCTTATAATCAAACACATCAGTCGTATCTGCCGAACCTACAGTAAATCCACGAATTTCCATTGCGCCGAATGAGGTAGTACTATTCGCACTCAAAGTCTGTCTGGCATCTGAACCATCAAGAAGAAAAAATTCGTCAAGCCTCAAAAATGTTCCACCGGAGACATCCCTATTACCGTTGAGTTGTATAGAATCATCTGGATTACCGTTAGGATCAACCGATCCGGTTATAGTTGTTAACCCTGTGATAGTAGTTCCTGAATCTATATGGATTCGCTGGAAAGTTTGTGACGGATTAAAAGGGTCTGAACCTACCACTCTAGTCAGGTTTATGGTCTCAAATCCAGTGAGTGTATCACCCCGTAAATCGAAATCTCCATCCGAAAATAAATTCAAACTATCTGATGTTCCATCACCAATAATTGTTGAAAAGCTTCCTAATCTATCGGCTGGTATGGAAACAGTGACGCCACCATCCGAACCGCCTCTAACATCGAAAGTTTCTGTAGTGAAAAAAGTAGTCAAACGTCCAGGAAAACTCAGTGTGGTGATATCAGTAGAATTAACAAGCAGTGTATCCGTTCCATCCCCCCCTGAGAAATCAGTGCCCTCGCTGATGTCTGTGGCCGCATTAATCTGGAATGTATCATTGCCGGCACCACCTGACAGGGTGTCGTTTCCTCCACCCATAATGAAGGTGTCATTACCGCCAAACCCCGATAAAATATCGCGGTTGTTTGAGCCGATCAGTGTGCGGCCAATATTATCAAAACTAGAATCAAAAATACGAACGCCACCGCCAAATGATTGTATCGCCTGAAGCGTGGAAACCGCCTCGCCAACGCTGACATTGGTCAAATTAATGGTGGTATTTGCTCCTTCAAGAATTATCCCCGTCACATCATCATCGAGACCGTTGCTATTAATATCCACACCGGCAATGGAATTGAACCGGACAAAGAGATCCTCGAAAGCCGTAACAGTGGTATTATCGGCAAAAACTCTTAGATGTTCTATGCCTGCCACTGTGACTCCAAAACTGCCTGACACTGAGAGGATAAAGTTTTGACCGGCACTCGTAGAAGCAAGACCAAGAACAATAGTATCTCCGTTCGAACTATTGGCACCACCAGAGATTTGATCTCCTCCAAAAAAACCAGGTCTTCCGACAAAATCACTCCCACTAGTATCTGCGAAAGTAATTCGCGCATCACGAGGATTTTTAAAGATAAAAATATCGTCCCCTGGGCCGCCTTGAAGAATATCAAACCCGACTTTGGCAATTATGGTATCGTTTCCATCACCCCCAAAAATAATACCATTACCCCGTGATGCCGTAATTGTATCGTTGCCAGCATTGCCGAGTACAATAGCGCCGATAATAAGGGGATTATCGAGATCGAGCGAAACGTTGCCTACCGTCAAATCGACCGCAGAGGATCCCCCACCCGAGAGATCAAGGACATCATCGCCATTTGTGCCCGCACGAATGAACCCCAAGCCAGTATCACCAGGACTATTCATGCGTTGCTGAGTTCCGGCGCCATCATCGACTAGATATTGCTCGACAGAGGTGGCTTGGAGTGTGCTGGTTTCGCCAGACGCTGACGAAAAACTTAAAATATTTGTTCCTAAATCTACGACTATGAGCGAATCATTGAGATTAAAAAACGTCAGCTGGTCCTGCCCACCACCTCCATCAACAATGTCGTTGCCGCCTAAAGTGGTGCCTTGGCTAACAACAAAATTGGTATTACTGTCGCCACCAGTTAATACGTCGTCTCCCAGTGTAAATATCAAGTTTTCTACAAATGTCGCAGTCGTACCCTCAGACAGACCGATTTCAATTGAAAGTTCAGCAAAAACTTCTTGGATTGCGGCTTGGGCCTGTAGGTTAGGATCAAATCCTTGAGTAAATATATTATTTGCTATGAAGTCAAAGTTTTGACCAGTAACCGGATCGGTGAAATCAATTTCATTGAGGTCTTGATCGCCGAATCCCTCCGAATTACCTAGAAATGACGCCGCTAAATTAGCCCGGAACACGCCTTCATAAGCGTCGTCAATTGAACCGCCCGCAATCAGAATATCGGTGAAGGTATTTTCCACTTTGGAACCGGTACCGGTAGCTAAAACTAGAGCCGTGAAGCCCTCGGTCTCGCCTGATTGGTAGGCGGAATCGAAGGACTGCCAGACCGCATCTTGCGCAACTCTGAGTTCCTCATAAGATGCCCCATCGCCAACTTGTGTGGTAATGGCCTCGGAAAGTGTTGTTCCCTTGGTGACAGATCCCTCAATAGTTGCACGCGCCTCAGAGATTTCTAAAGCCTGGGGTCTCTGCTCAAATTCGCCTCGAACAGCTTGTTCCGCTCGGTATATAGCTTCCCGTTCCGAGACCCCCTCCTCCAACGCCTGATTGTAGGCCTCTTCCGCAACCGCTTTCTCTTCTGCATTCGTTCCCAAAGATTCTGCCGCCGCCGCAAATGCTTCAGAATCTGAGGCTCCGCCTTCAACAGCCTCGTCAAAGGCCTTTCGTGCCTCGGCTCCTCTATTGAAATTTCTGTTGTCTTCTTCGGGATCATCAATATCAGCAGTTGCCTCATTTTCTGCCAATTGATCCCCGTCACCAACTGGTTCGCCACCTTCACCGGGCACACCCTCTCTACGTTCTCCCTCTGTGGGCTCTCCCTCTTTGGGTTCTCCCTCTTTCGGCTCGCCATCGCCTTCTTTACCTTCACCCTCAGCTGCTTCAGCCTCGCCTTCTTCTCCTTCTTCCCCTTCTTCGCCCTCACCCTCAGCTTCTTCCTCACCCTCCTCGTCCGCCGCGGCGTCATCATCCTTCTCATCAGCCTTCGGCTCAGGCTTCGGCGGCAATACAGTGCTAATATTGCCGTACAGGCCCTGGATCTGAGACGCCGGCAATACCGTCGGGGTCGGCGGGGCCGTAAACGCACTGCTAAGGTTTGTCGTCTGAAACGCCTGGGACATAACCTGCGTACCCGCAGCATTACTCACCGCAATCGCACCAACACCGCCATCAGCATCCGGCAACAGCGTCACCGAGTTCGCAGTACCTTCCGCAGCAGCCTTGCCCGCAACCGTCGTGCCGCGAACACCGATCGTGATGACCGGTGTCTTAACCGTCATTGCGTCATCACCGGTCTTCGCCACTTGGCCAGAGACAAACGAAAAAACACCCTGCACAACATTAAATGCGCTCTTGCCCGTATTCGCTGCCGGGTCGTAAACCAGATCGTCAATAACCATGCGACCCGATTCACCCAGCGCAAACGTCGTCTCGTCAGAGAACACAATGCCAATACTCGAACCGCTCTCGGTCTCTACAATATCCCCAATGAATACCTTCGTACCCGTCTCCGCCTGAACGTTCGTGCCATCTAAACGGGTCAGAAAAACACGACCATCAACCTTCTCAACATCGCCAATCGACAAACCCTGAGCTTGGCTAAACCGACTGGCAATACTGCCCGTGTCAGACTGTGCCTGAGCAAGCTGTATGTGGCCAAAATGACCAGGCGTAGAAGGGCCTGCCAGGTGTGACGCCAAACGGCCCTCAATCACCCCTGTTCCATCGCTGGTATGAAGATCAGGCAATTGAGCCTGGACAAAATAGTCCTTCACAACAACCGAACGGTCGCTATCGACAGCCTTATCTGAAAGTAGAAGGTCGGGGCCTAGCCGCTCGTAGCCGGCCTCAAGGACAAAATTACCATTGGGAATGACAAGAAAGTTATCACTGGCTTCAGCCCGTAAAACTGACGTAGCTCCGCCAGTGCCGCCACCGAGAGACGGACCAAAGATATTCCCCACTACAGTCATCTAAGAAAGAAAAATCCCCTGCCCGGAAAGTCCTCATACAAAAAATCGTTTGCTGGTATTCTACCCCAGCTTCAGGCCCCATTAACGGAACGTGCGTCATTTTAAGATCGCCGTCAAAGCAAATATTTGTATTGGACACTTTGGCGATAAACCTTCATCGCGACCCTCATAATGTTTGTTGAGCCCCGCAGCGGGGCTACGGGAACTCATTGTTGACAGTGATCGACGAGTTCACGCGACGCTGCCCGGCGATCCCTGTGGTTCGCAGCCTGAAGAGTGATGATGTGCCAGCCTGTTTGACCGAGCTATTCACGACCCATGGCCCACCGGATCATATTCGCTCCGACAACGGCTCCGAGTTTACCGCCAATGCTGTCCGAGATTGGCTTGCTCGGATGGATATGAAAACCTTGTTCATCACCCGAATAGCCACCTAAAAAGCGGTGTCGTGGTGATGATAATTCAAAAATGTAATGGAGGGATTGAGGGGCTGGCGCGTCGTGCACACTCCCCCCCAATCATAATAATATTATCGCTGTTTCTGCGGGTTCGTGCGCGTACAATGTGACTGGAATTTTGTAATTCAGGCGTAAACGACCGAAATGCCGTGGCGTATCTGCCAGTTGAAAATAAGGAGACGGACATGAGCAATTAGTCACCTGGACCTTTGGATGGCGACGAGAGGCCAATGATTGTATCCACAACCCCAACACTTCAAGGCAATAAAATTGTTTCTTACCGTGGTTTGGCATTAGGCGAGGCCATCATGGGAGCGAAAGTCTTTCGCGATTTATTAGCCAATATTCGAGATATCGTCGGCGGACAATCCGGTGCCTAGGAGGATGTTCTGAAGGATGCACGCAACCTGGCAGTTCAGGGGATGAAAGATGAGGTGGCGGCCTTGGGCGCCAACGCGGTGGGAGGTGTCGATCTCGACTATGGGGCCGTCGGCCAAACCGGCGGTATGCTCATGGTTACGGTGAGCGGCACAGCGGTGGTCATCGAGTAAGTTCACTCTCCCACAAGCTTACCTCCCCATCCCGCCACTCTAGTCTGACCTGACGGCTACCACAGCCGAAGTATCTACCTAGCTTCCTTTTCGCGGTTGAGCAGGTACCGCCGATCCAGCATCTCATGTAGAGCATCGAGGTGCGCCTGGCCCTCGTCCACCGTTTCCGTGGAAACGGCCACGGACTTGCCGTAGCCATGATCCAGTAGCGCCTGTGCCGCCGCTCCACGGGCAGCGTCGGACTTGGCATGACGCATCAGATCCACCAGCGTTTCGATTGCCTCCTCGGAGTGCTTGCAGGCCAGCTCACGAACATGGCCGACCTCACGGGGCCGACCGCCGGGATTGCCGCTCATGTCGGGTAGGAAACGGCCGTTTTTGTCTCGCATGGTCTCACCTATTGTTGGCCTGGTGTCAGGTCATGTCAGATGTCAGCGCCGGTCCTGGAGGGCGGCGTTCTCAACCCGAATTCGGTGGCTGAGTAGCAGGGCGTTGAGGATCGAGAAGGTAATGGCAATGCCAAGGGCAGAAAACGCTAGGGGCAGCACGGCGACTTCTGCGATCACCACCAGATAGTTGGGATGGCGCAGCCAACGGTACGGACCGGCCGTTATCAGAGGTGCGTCAGCCAGGGTGATAATGCGTGTACACCAGTAACGGCCCAGGCTGGCCAGCACCCAGGCACGGCCAATCTGTAACAGGGCAAACACCGCCAACCACCACCAGTTAATCCTGGTTTCCGGGCTGACCGACAATGCCAACGCCGCCAGCCAGCCGCCATGCACCAAGAAGAAGAGGGGATAATGGCCGGCACCGACTTCGACACCACCCCGCGCCCGCAGCCAGGCCTCGTTATGGCGGCTTAGGGTCAACTCGGTCAGGCGCTGGGCCGCGACCAGAGCCAGGACGATCCAAGCGGCGGTCAATCCGCCTCCATCAGCGTGAAGGCCGCCGTGAAGCCGGGGCCCATGCTGGTAAGCAACAGGCGTTGTTGTGGTTTCAGACCCGCCCGGCGCATTTCCTGCAGGACGAATAAGACGGTGACGGCGGACATGTTGCCGTGACGGCGCATAATCTCGCGCGATGCGCCCAGGCCGCCATGCGGCAAGCCGAACACGGCTTCCAGCGCATCGAGCACCTTGGCCCCGCCGGGATGGGCAACGAAATGGTCAATCTGTTCGCGGCTCAGACCCTGTCGTTCAAGAAAGTCATCCACCGCGGCCTGAAAGTCCTGTTCGATAATAGTTGGGATATCCCGCGAAAAAATCACCTTCAGGCCATCACCCCCCGCATCCCAGCCCATGACATCCAGGGTATCGGGCCAGGTATGCTCGCCCCAGGCGGTGATCGCGGGGCCGGTACCGGCGGTCGATATTACTGCGCCCGCCGCGCCGTCGCCGAACAGTGCGGTGGCGATGATATTGCTTTTGCTGCGGTCGCCATGGCGTAGGGTCAGACTGCATAGCTCCACCACCAGCAACAATACGTTCGATCCGGGCTGAGCGCGGGCCATGGCGGCGGCCCGGGCAACGCCCTGCACGCCGCCGGCACAGCCCAAGCCAAAGACCGGCAACCTCTGTACATCCCGGTTAAACGGCATGTTTTCCACCAGCAGGGCATCCAGGCTTGGTGTGGCGATGCCGGTGGAGGATACGGTGACGATCATGTCGATATCGCCCGGCGTCAAGCCAGCCTCGGCGATCGCATCTTCCGCCGCCCGCTGCAACAGAGCAGCGGCATGTTTCAAGTACAGCCCGTTTCGATCGGAAAAGTCGTGTGACTGTAAATACCAATCCAACGTCTCGCAGGTATTCCGGGTCTCGATTGCCGTGTTGCCGAATATGCGCGCCAGACGTCGCGGGCTTATTTCCGTCGCCTGCTGCGAGAATAACCGCGCCGCCGCCGGCAGCGCGTCGGACTGGCGCATCACATGCTCAGGCACCGCCGTCGCCAGCGCCTTCAACCGAGCCGGAGTATTCATCGGGTTCCCCTTGCCATCGTTCATAGCTAACGACGTGAACTGGCGGAACGCAAGTAAATTGCGGGGCAATTAGCTAACCGCATCTCGAGAATCCGTTTTTGTGTTTTGCGGAAAATTGCGTATCCTTGTAAGGCAAAATATGTGCCAGGGGAGGTTGCGGCTTTGTCTTACAGGATGATCGTGTTGCCGAGGGATCGCATCGGGCCCAAGGTCATGACCGAGACGATCCGTATCCTGGACTAGTTCCATGAACATTGCGGCCTTGATGTCAACGTGCGCCACGAACTCTGTGGCGCAGTCGCCTATCACACCCGTGGCGCGGTCATTGCGGACAAAGCTTTTGCCGATCTGGCGGAAGTGGACGTGGTGCTGTTCGGCGCCACGGGCGGCTCGGAGTTCGATGAAATTCCGCCCGAGGCCAGACGCAAGGGCAATCTACTACGCATTTGCCAGCATATGGCGGTCTTCGCCAATTTGCGCCCGGTAATCGGCTATGACGAACTGGCCGGAGCCGTGCCGCTGGAACTGCGGCGCCTGCATGATGCATGATCGCTGCTGAAGAAATGGAAAGGGGAAGACAATGTCCACCAGGGTAATTTCTGCCGATTGCCATATCGACCTGATCTGGCTGCCGCCCGACTTGTTCACCGACAATGCGCCAGCGGGCATGAAGGAGCGCATGCCCTATGTCACCAGTGGTCTTAAGGGGCCGGTCTGGGTTTCGAAGAATGGCGGCCAGTTTGGTCTGCAGAACGGCATGGGTTCTGCGGGGCGGGAATATGTCCCCGGCGTCATTCACCGCTCCGACCGGATGGCGGAGCAGGGCTTGTACGAGGACGGCAAGAACGGTATCCGCCGCTTGACCGAGCCTGACCTGCGCATCAAGGATCAGGATCTGGACGGCGTATCAGGTGAAGTGCTGTACGGCATTCTGGGCGGCGCGGCGCGCCTGAAAGATCCGGACGCCTCTATCGTAATGATGCAGATATATAATGACTGGCTGGCGGATTTTTGCGCTACCCATCCTGACCGACTGGCCGGTCTTGCTTCCATCCCCGGCCACGATATTGCGGCGGCGGTGGCCGAGATCGAACGGGTGGCCGAACGCGGCGCCGTCAAGGGATTGGAAATACCCTCAATTCCCGACGGCAAGCCGCTTTATCACAAGTACTGGGACCCGGTTTTCGCTGCCGCCGCAGCCTCGAATTTACCGCTGCATTTTCATACCGGCAGCGCCAAGGCACCGGATTTCGAGGCCATGGAGCCATTGGAAGCACGGCAGGCCTTTGCTGTCTTCATCACGGCTTTCCAGATGTATATGTCCAACAAGCTGATGGAAATTATCTATGGCGGCAAACTGGAGACGCATCCTGACCTGAAGGTGGTCATTGCTGAAAGTGGCATCGGCTGGATACCCTATATTCTGGAACATATGGATTTGGAGTGGGAAGATCAGTTCAAGGATTTGAGCTTAAAGATGAAGCCATCGGACTATTGGTACCGGCAATGCTATGCCACCTTCCAAAGCGACCCGGTGGGGATGCAGCTTGTCGATAACCTTGGAGCGGACAATATCATGTGGGGCTCCGACTTTCCCCATCCCGACGGCATCTGGCCCGACAGTCAGGCATTTATCGAGCGGGAAATGGGGCACTTGTCGCCTGATATCCGCTGCAAGGTCACCCATGACAATGCCGCCAAGTTGTACGGTTTTCCATCATAGTGAAGCCGACGCCCTGGAATATCGCCACGACCCTGGCTGACCTGCCCGGCCCGGCGGCACAATGCTGGGGCGGCCGCGTCGCCATCAGCTTCAAGGGGCGGGACGAGACCTTTACCGAACTGGTGGGCAAAGTCGACCGCCTGGCGCGCGGCTTGATTGAAGCCGGGGTACGGCCGGGCGACCGGGTTGGCGTGTGGCTGAACAATTTGTCTTGAATGGGTGCATCTGGTGTTTGCCATTGCGCGGATCGGCGCTACGCAGGTTCCCATAAACACGCACTTCAAAACGGCGGACGCAGCCATATGTTGCCCGTTGACCTGAATTGTTTCAATTGCTTCAGACGGGCTTGCCTTTCGGGCGTTTCATTAGCCATACTGCGACATTCTGACGCATCCAGCTGTGTCAACCATTGGACCGGGAGTACGCTATGCAGCCGACCATCACCCCCATGGAGACCACCATGGGCGCCACGGTTGCCGGGATCGATCTAGCGAATTTGAGCGAGGCTGAATGGCGCATGGTCGAGGATGCGTTTCACGAACATGCAGTGCTGCTGTTTCCGGAACAGAACCTGACGGACGAGGCCCAGATTGCCTTCGCCCTGCGCTTTGGTGAAATGGAACTGTTGCGTGGCGACCCGAAGGCCATGGCGGTGCAAATCAGCAATCAAAAGCCCGACGGCAGCGTGCTGCAACCTGACGAGCACCGCTATCAAGCCCTGCGCGGCAATGAAGGCTGGCATACGGATAGTTCATACATGCCGCTGGCCGCTAAGGCATCCGTGCTTTCCGCGCTGGTGGTACCGTCATCGGGGGGTGAGACGGCGGTGGCCGATATGCGTAATGCCTACGATGCCCTGAACCAGGAGATGAAGGACCGGATCGAGGATCTATCGGCCTATCATTCGCTTTATCAAAGCCAGGCCGAGATTGGGCACAAGGTAGAGACGGGGGCTGGCTACGGCTATCACACCAAGGGCGCGCCACTGCGGCCGCTGGTCTATACCCATCCCGTTACGGGCCGCAAATCGCTTTTTATTGGCCGCCACGCTTACCGTATTCCCGGCATGGACGATGGGGTGGCGAAAGAGTTGCTTGATGGTCTGCTCGAATTCGCCTGCCAGCCGCCGCGAACTTATTATCATGCCTGGAAACCGGGCGATGTGATGATGTGGGATAACCGCTGTACCCTGCATGCGGCACGGCCCTATGACTATGGCGAGCCACGGGTGATGCGTCACACCCGGATCGCCGGTGATCCTGCGGTCGATCTTGCCGCCACGGTGATGGATGAGGCCGCCAGCAGCTTTGAGCCGACGACCTCGAACTTGTAGGCTTGCATGGACGCCGGTCCTTCATGAATAGTGGATAGTTGATTAGTTCACAGAACGAAGAGTGAGTTCGTCATGACGCATGGAATGGTTTCGGCGCCGCAGCCGGAGGCCGTGGAGGCGGGGCTGGATATTCTCCAAGCTGGCGGTAATGTAGTCGATGCCGCCGTCGGCGCGGCGTTGGTGCAGACGGCGGTGGATCCGCAGATGTGCGGCATCGCCGGCTTTGGTTCCATGCATCTCTATTTGGCGGATAGAGACGTCCATACCTGCATTGATTTCCATGGCCGTGCCCCTTTGGCCACCCGGCCGGATATGTGGGAGGACCTGATTGTCCGCGAATGCGATGACGGCTTCGGTTTCGTGCTTAAGGGCGAAGTCAACGAACTCGGCTATCAATCCATGACCACGCCGCTGACCATCAAGGCTTTTGACGAGGCCCTGTCCCGCTTTGGCAGCCGTTCGTTGGCTGAAATGCTGGCGCCGGCCATCGCATATTGCGAGGACGGCTTTGCCGTCCGTCCCGGCGTGCATGGCTTCTGGACCCGGGGGGCGGAGGCTGGGCGGATCGCCCGCATCCGTGGCCTGACCGACGATCCCGCGACCGCCAAGATCTATACCAAGGCCGATGGTTCGATCCGTGGCGTGGGCGAGATATTGCGTAATCCGGACATGGCGCGAACCTATCGGCGCATCGCGGAACACGGCGTGGCGGATTTCTATGGCGGCGGGATTGCCAAACAGATCGACGCGGATATGCGCGCCAACGGTGGGCTGATCACTCTGGAAGATTTGGCATCTTGCGAGACCGAGACCATTGATCCGTTGTGGACCGATTATCGCGGCTACCGGGTGGCGACGAACCAACCGCCCGGCGGCGGCTTGATGATCATTCTGATGCTGAATATTTTGGAGAATTTTGATCTCGCCGCCATGGGCCATAACTCAGCTGATTACATCGCCACCGTCTCCGAGGCGATGAAAATCGCCACCGTCGACAAGGATGCCCGCATGGGCGATCCACGCTTCTTCGATATCCCCTTCGATGAGCTAATGTCGAAGGACTATGCTAGGGCCATGGCCGAACGCATCAAACGGGGTGAGAAAACACCAGTTCCCCGGATGAATCCCGGAGGCAACGATAGCAAGGAGACGACCCATATCTGCGTCGCCGATAGAAGTGACAACTGTGTCACCATGACCCATTCCCTGGGCTCCTCCTCGGGCACGGTCACCGACGGTTTGGGCTTCATGTACAACAATTGCATGATGGTGTTCGATCCGCGCCCCGGCCATGCGGGGTCATTGGCGCCGGGCAAGGCGCGCTTTTCCGCCCTCTCGCCGACCATTGTCTTCAGGGATAATAAACCGTTTTTCCTGGTCGGCTCCCCCGGCGGCACGACCATTACCATGGGCAACCTGCAGGCGATCCTCAATGCCGTTGATTTCAACATGACGGCGCAGGAGGCGGTGATGGCGCCGCGTTTCACGGTGACATCGGATACCATCGAGGTCACCAATCGTATCCTCCGCTCGACCGAGCGCGAGCTACAGGCGCGCGGTTATCCGACGCAACGCCATGCCTTCAGCCACATGATTCCCATCGTGCAGGGCATCCGTATCGTGGATAGCAGGCTGGACGGCGGCTCGGACCCTGCGGGCGACGGCATGGCGGCGCAGGTGTAACTCAATCGGAGCGGCATTCGTGAGCGATATCGCGATCATTGTCGAATATGACGTCAAGCCTGGGTGTCTGGAGGAGCAGGAGAAACGCCTGCGGGCAATGGCGGAACAATGCCTGGGAGAGGATGGTTGTTTTCGCATGGAGGTATTCAGGCCGGCCGGCATCGAGAACAAGCTGGTGTTGAGCGAACTGTGGCGGGACGTGGCGGCGCTGGAAACACACCGCGGCCAACCCGGCCATGCCGAGCAGCACCAGCACACGGATGAGCTTTGCGTTGGCAAGCGGGTGTTGCGCGGCGCCGTCGCTTGATAGCTGGTTGATGCTACCGGGCCAGCTTTCTGGCTCTCTCCAACCCTTCTAGTGTCTGCTCGCTCAACGTCTTGATGACCTGGGCGACGCTTTGCCTCTCTTTGCTCCAGGTCACGCCTTGGCCTGCTGGGGTATGCAGCATGGGATCGACTTCATGTTCGTCAATCGAGGTCAATAGATCACCGACCAGGGTATGCTGATAGGGCATGGGCAGGGGTCGGGGCGCTGTCGGGGCGGCCCATTCCTCGGTCCAGGCGGAACGGATCTGCCGCTGCGGCTTGCCGCTGCTGCCGTGGGTGATACCGGTATCACCGCTGCCGGCGGTAAACAGCTTATCCCGCAGCTTGTCGCCGATGGCGTGATCGCCACGGGCGTGCTCTTCGGTAGACAGCCAGGTGGTGCCCAGCCAGACGCCTTGGGCGCCCATGGCCAGGGCGGCGGCGATCTGGCTGCCATGGCCGATGCCACCCGCCGCCAACACCGGTAGATCGCCGACGATCTGCACGATTTCGGGTACCAGCACCATGGTGCCGATGGTGCCCGTATGCCCGCCCGCTTCCGAGCCTTGGGCCACGATGAAATCCAACCCTATGTTCTGGTAGGCTTTGAAATGCCGGGGATTGCCGATCAGGGCGCCCACGACTTTGCCCTCCGCCTTCAAACGGTTGACTGCGTCCGCTGTCAGGCCAATGCCAAAAGCGACCACGTCCACATCCGAGTTCAGCAGCGCCTGCAACTGCCCCTCGAAATAGCTCGGCGTGCGCAGTATGGAATTGAAGAAGGTTTTCTTGGTCGCGGCGGGCACTTGGTACTTTTCCGCCAGGCTGTCCACATACTTGACATGATCCGGGGGTAGATTGGCACGCACGGATTCCAGGGTTTCGGCTTCCGGCATGCCCTTTGGTATCATGATATCTATGGCGAATGGTTGGCCGCCGATCTGCTCGCGGACGGCAGCAATTTTGCCCGGTATCTTATCGGGTGCGTCATGGGCAATGCCGTAGACGCCCATGCCCCCGGCCTTGGTAATGGCGGCCGTGACATCGACGCTATGGGAGAAGCCCAAGATAGGGACCTCCAATCCAAGGCGTTCGGTGAACCGGGTTGCGATTTTGGCCATGGCGAATACTCCTAACCGGCTCCAGTTAACCGCCTTCCGCCACCACGTTGTTGGCGAGGCAGCCGAGGCCGGAAATCTCCACCTCGATGCGGTCGCCGGGCTTCATCCATAGGGGTGGTTTGCGCCCGGCACCGACGCCGCTGGGGGTGCCGGTTGCGATCACATCGCCGGGATGCAGCGGTGTGAACTGCGAGACATAGGCGATGATGTCGGGCACTTTATAATATAGCTGCTCGGTGCTTTCGTCCTGCACTACGTCGCCATTCAGGCGGGTGGTCAGTTGCAGGTTCATGGGATCGAACACTTCATCCGCCGTGGTCATCCATGGCCCGCAGGAACCGCTGTGTTGAAAATTCTTGCCGGCAATCACCGAATGACCCTGAAAATCACGCAGGCTGCCATCAAGAAACGGCGCATAGCCGGCGACATGGTCCATGGCGTTGGCTTCCGCGATATGACGGCCCGGCTTGCCAATGATGAAGGCCAACTCGCCCTCATAGTCAAAATTGCTCGATGCCTTGGGGCGGATTACGTCCTGTTCATGGCCGACCAGAGCATCGGGCCATTTGGAAAACAGATTCGGATCCTCGGGAAAATTCAGGCTCATTTCCTCGGCATGTTCGCGGTAGTTCAGGCCGATGCAGATGATTCGCCGGGCGTTGGGAATGACTTGCAGGTAGGTAATATCGCTCAAAGCGTGATCGGCCGCCACGCCATTCAAGGCCGCCGCCTCGTCCTGGCCGCCGCCTTCCAGCAAAGACCGTAGATCGGCATACTTGCCGCCCAGACGCTGGCCTAGATCAACCACGCCATCACCACTTCCGTTTTCCGTCACCATGCCAAAACTGTCGCCGGCTGAAGTGCTGAAACTCAATAATTTCATTCTACGTCCCTCCTACTTGCTCGGCGGCATCATGGCGCCGGGGCTGAGAATGCCCTAATCCACCGCATATTTGAAGCGGAAGGCATCGCCTTTCGTCACTACATGGCCAATCGAGGGCGAGGGGAAATGCGCCGTCAGGACTAACTGGCCGCTTTCGGCGTTGCTGGCCAGGAAATGCCACCGGGTTAGGCGGGCCTGCTCCGGGTCGGCATCGAAGACTGGGCTCCATTCGGGATGCACGCATTGGATGGGGCTGTGGATCAGATCGCCGCACATCACGGCGCTGTGGCCGTTGGAGGCCAGATTGACCGCCACGTGGCCCGGCGTGTGGCCCGCCGTGGATTGCAGCCAGATGTTGTCGTCCAGGGCGAAATCGCTATCAACCAGCTGGACCTGACCGGCTTCCATCACCGGCAGGGCGCTTTCTTGAAAGATGATGTCGTTGCGGGTCTCGGCGGCGGCGTATTCGGTCTTGGAAATGATATACTTGGCATTGGGAAATGTGGGCACCCAACGGCCATCCATGAAGATGGTGTTCCAGCCACAATGATCGGCGTGCAGATGGGTGCAAAAGACATAGTCGATGGCCTCGGGCTGCAGGCCGGCGGCGCGCAGATTGTTCAGCCAGGTCTGGTCTGTGCGCTGGAACCATTGTGGGCGGTGGGTGATGCTCTTGCCGCAGCCGATACAGGTATCGATCAGGATGGTGTGATGTTTGGTGCGCACCAGATAGGACTGGAACGGCAGGATCAGCATGCCGGTCTCGGGGTCCATGGCGTTGGGTTCCAGCCAATAACGGTGCGGCGCCAGGGCCTCGGGCGTGGCTTCCACGAAGGTCTCGTGCGGTACGAAGAACGGCACTTCCTCCTCGATTATGCGCTGTACCGCAATATCGCCGATCATCAGGCCTGACATGATAAATTCCTCTCTGGCTACGTAGCGTTAGTTACAGCGCATCTTGGGCGATTTTCAGGGCCCGGGCCACATCGTCCGGGTCCGTGTTGAAGGCGCAGACGAAGCGCGCCTGGCCATCATTGCCCCAGCGGTGAAAGCCGACGCCGCCCGCTTCCAGCGCGGCCAGAACTGCCTCGGGCAGATATATGAAAATCTCGTTGGCCTGCACCTCGTGGGCCAGCTTGGCGCCGTCCAGCGCCACCAGGCCCTGGGACAGCTCTGTGGCGCGGGCGTTGGCGTGGCGGGCGTTCTCCAGCCACAAATCATCGCGTAAATAGGCCACCAGTTGGGCCGAGAGAAACCGCATCTTGGAGAATAAGTGCCCGCCGCGTTTGCGCCGATACAAAAAATCGCCCGCCGCATCCGGATCGAAAAAGATTACCGCTTCCGCTGCCATGGCACCGTTCTTGGTGGCTCCGAATGACAGCACATCGACGCCAGCCTTCCAGGTCGCTTCTGCTGGGCTGCAACCCAGATACGCCACGGCATTGGCAAAGCGCGCCCCATCCATGTGCACGGACAGGCCCGCGCCGTGGGCGATTTTGGCCAGGGCCGCGACTTCGTCCGGCTGATAGGCGGTGCCGGCCTCGGTCGCCTGGGTCAACGAAATGGCGCTGGGTTGTGGGTGATGCTGCACGCCAAAGCCGGCGCCGGCGATCGCATCCGCGAGCGTTTCCGCCGCAATCTTGCCATGCGCGCCATCCAGCAGGGCCAGCTTGGCCCCGCCCGAGAACAATTCCGGCGCGCCGGCCTCGTCCTCCTCGATATGGGCATTGCGGTGGCAATAGATCTGCCCCCACGGCGGCGTCAGGGCCGAGAGTGCGAGGGCATTGGCGGCGGTGCCCGTGGCCACGGGGAAGACCGCCAATTCCTGCTGGAACAGCTCGGTAAAAGTAGCCTCCGCCACCTTGGTTATGCCGTCATTGCCATAGGCCATGGCGTGGCCTTCGTTGGCGGCGGCCAAGGCGGCCATGATTTGCGGCGCCACGCCCGTGGCATTGTCGGAGGAAAAGTTCATACCTTTGGCTTAACTTTCTCGTATTTCGATTTCATCGAAGCCACCGCAATCGGCCCAGGGCATGAAGGTGGCGATATCATGCATCTGTCCCGCTTTCACGGCGGCGATCAACCAGATCAGATCAGCCTCGTATATGCCGGCTTTGTCCGTCTTCGAGGGCTGGGCGGCACCGTCTGGGTGGGAGTGATAATGGCCTAAAATCTGCGCCGCGCCTGACCTTGCCACCTTTTGCAGGCGCAGGCGCAGGCCGGGGTCGATGGCAAAGCGGTGGCTGGGCTCATCCGCCACATTGGTGCTGGCCACGGCTTGGGAGACGATCATGTCTTCGCCCCGCCTTTGTCCAAGCAATAGTCCGCAGGCCTCGTTTGGATAGTCGGCCACCGCATGGGTGGCGATGGCCGCTCGCGGTTTGCTGGGAAGAATGATCACGGACTGGTTTCCAATTTCAGCCGGCCCAATTGCTCGCCGTTTTTCGCATCGAGTACCAGGACCGATTGGCTGCCGTCCTCATGCCGAATGCCCAGATACAGCTTGCCGTTATCGGCGCTGAGATTAATTAAGGTATCGCCGGTTGCTATTTTTACCGGCACATCGCCGATCTTCGCAGCCAGTTGCTCACTCTGCTCGGTTAATTCCTTGGAGGTTTTGGCGATGCCAACAACCAACAAAATCAAGCCGATAACCAACAAAGTGGTCATTACGCCAACGAGAAGCTTGAGCTGGGTGCTATTTTCAGTCCAGTGTTGGGTCATGAGTGAAGATCCGAAAATAGCCGTGCATGAAATCGTGGTTGGGCCCGATCAGGCCCGGCAGCGTCTCGACCGTTTGCTCTCTCTGGCCATTGAGGGGCTTTCACGCATGCGCATTAAAGCCTTGATCGAAACCGGCCACGTATCGATCAGGCAAACAGACAACAGACGGACGGTAACCGAGGCCTCGTACCGGGTCAAATCAGGCGAGACCATTACCCTCCATATTCCCCCGCCGGAAGACGCCACGCCCCGACCCCAGGCCATGGATCTGGATATCGTTTACGAGGACGAACATCTGATCGTGCTCGACAAGCCTGCCGGTCTTGTGGTGCATCCGGCGCCGGGCAATCCCGATCACACCCTGGTCAATGCCCTGCTGGCTCACTGCGGCGATAGTCTCTCGGGCGTGGGCGGGGTGCGCCGGCCCGGCATTGTACACCGCCTGGACAAGGATACGTCCGGCCTGATGGTCTCGGCCAAGCATGATGCCGCCCATGTGGGCCTGAGCGAGCTGTTCTCCCGCCACGATATCCAGCGCCGCTACCGCGCCCTTGTTTGGGGCCATGTGGCGCGATCAACGGGTCGGATCGAAGGTAATATTGGCCGCGACCCCAAAAACCGCAAGAAAATGGCCATTGTGGACCGCGGCGGCAAACCGGCGGTGACCCATTATGCCTTGTTGGAGGCCTATGGTTTGACCGCCAGCCTGATCGATTGCCGCCTGGAAACCGGCCGCACCCATCAGATCAGGGTGCATATGTCGTCCCAGGGCTATCCCGTCCTGGGCGACCCGCTATATAGTCGTGCCAGGTGGAGCCGGAGCAGCGATTTGCCTGATGAATTGCGTAAGGCGATTGCCGGTCTCAAGCGTCAGGCCCTGCATGCGGCTGAGTTGGGCTTCCGCCACCCCATGAATGGCCGGGACTTGAATTTCCAGAGCGAGCCACCACATGACATGCAAACGCTGTTGGAGCTTTTCCGACACCACGATGGCGTCTAAAAGGCCTGGGGCGAGGGCTGCCTTTCGGCGACCTTCGATTGGATTTTTTTGACATAACCATTGTTTTTCAGTAAGACAGCGGCCTGCATCCAATCAGATCGTAACGAGGACTACAAGCAACAGGCCGGTGCGAACGGTACATGGGTGAATGCAATGGTAGCGAGCAAGACGAAACCAAAAAGTGCTAAATCCGACGCCAAGAAGGGCTCCAAAGGCGCCAAGGGTGCTTCCGACGCCAAGATGCCGGAGACGGCGGTGAAAGTGTCCGCCAAGGCGGATGCGGCGCTGGCAAGCCGTGACGCCGGTATGGGCCTGCCCCCCGCGCCGACGCCAGAGGCTAGCTTGTCGCGCTATCTGCAGGAAATCCGCAAATATCCCATGCTGTCCCATGAAGAGGAATACATGCTGGCTCAGGCCTGGCGGGAGCATGACGACCGCGAAGCGGCGCATAAAATGGTGACCTCGCATTTGCGTTTGGTGGCCAAGATCGCCATGGGCTACCGCGGCTATGGCCTGCCCGTGGCTGAATTGATCGCGGAAGGCAACATCGGCCTGATGCAGGCAGTGAAACGGTTCGAGCCCGAGCGTGGTTTCCGCCTGGCCACCTACGCGATGTGGTGGATCCGGGCCAATATACAGGAATATATCCTGCGCTCCTGGTCCCTGGTAAAAATCGGCACCACGGCGGCGCAGAAAAAGCTGTTTTTCAAGCTGCGAAAGCTGAAAGGCCAGATCCAGGCCATTGACGAGGGCGATATGCGCCCCGATCAGGTGGAAAAGATAGCCACCGCCCTGAACGTGCCGGAAAAAGACGTGGTCTCCATGAACCGCCGTCTGGCCGCCCCCGACAATTCCCTGAACGCGCCGCTGCGGGCGGAGGGTGAGGGGGAATGGCAGGATTGGCTGGTTGATGACAGCACCGATCAGGAGACGGAACTGGCGGAATCGGAGGAGCTTGGCAAACGCCGGGCCTTGTTGATGGGCGCCATGGAGAACCTGAACGAGCGCGAGCGCCACATCATCACCGAGCGCCGCCTTACGGACGATCCGAAAACCTTGGAAGAACTCTCCAACGATTTCAATATCAGCCGCGAACGGGTGCGCCAGATCGAGGTGCGGGCCTTTGAAAAGCTGCAAAAAGCCGTGCGCCGGGAAGCGGTGGAACAGCGCCTGGCATAGGGGCGGCTGGTTTAGAGGTGGCGTCCTTCAAACAAGTTCGCGTCCGCGCGGATCGCCTCGACAAACCAAGACAAAATCGACCGCACCTTGGCGGGACCCACCATGTCCTTGTGGGTTGCCACCCATAGGGCTGCGGACAGGGCTTCGGGGAATGCCTCGGCGCGGACCAAATGCGGCGATCTTCCGTAATATCTGAATTCCGCGCTGCCATGGCGTTCTGGACCTGAACAGCGCATTGCACCGCATCGACCACGGAGGGGAATTCCAACAGCAAGTCGTCACCCATGGTCTTGGCGATACGGCCGCCGTATTCCTCAATTGCTGGATCAATCAGCTCCGCCCGGTGGCGCGCAGAGACACAATGGTGCCAGCCTCGTCCGCGCCCATCAGACGCGAATAGCCCACCACATCCGCCGCGACAATAGCCGCTAGCCTGCGTTGCGTTCTCCCCTGCATGGCAGGATTTTAGCTGAAACAATTATAATCGGATACAGCCGGTCGCATTCCGGCTTTGGTCTATCAATTTCAGTTATTGACGGGACCGCCTGGTAAATCCGATCATGGGTCATGTTTCCGTACCCCAATCTGTTCCAGTCCGGCCAAATCGGCACGCTGGAAATATCAAACCGCATTGTCTTCGCCGCCACCTCGTCCGAGCTGGCCGATGGCGAGGGCCTTGTCACCGACGAGATGGTAGAATTCTATGCCGAGCGGGCCCGTGGCGGTACCGGCCTGATCGTGGTCGAGGCGACCTATGTGGACCAGCAGGGCAAGCGCCTGAAGCATAACGCCATGCTGCATGATGACGGCTGCATCCCCGGCATGACCCGGCTGGTCGATGCTGTGCACGAGGCGGGCGCCAAGATCGCAATTCAGATCAATCATGGCGGCCGTGAAAGCGTGCCGGAGGTTTCGGGCTCGGTTCCCCTTGCACCCTCCGCCCTGCCGTCGGGCTATACTGGCGTTGGCGCCGCGGTGCTGCCGCGTGAGCTGACCATTGCCGAGATCGAGGGCATTGTCGGACGCTTCGCCGATGCGGCGGTGCGTGCAAGGACCGCAGGCTTTGACGCGGTGGAGATCCACGGCGCCCATGGCTACCTGGTCGGGCAATTCTTGTCGCCGATCTGCAATACGCGGGAGGACCGCTATGGCCACGATAACGCCGGGCGGGCCCAGTTCGGAGTGGAGCTGGTCGCGGCGATCAAGGCCCACACCGGCGCCGATTACCCGGTGATCTTCCGCATGAATGCCCGCGACCATGCCCCGGGCGGGTTGGAACTGGATGCGGCGGTGGAGAGCGCAGTACTGTTCGCTGCCGCCGGTGCCGATGCCATCAGTGTTTCAGGCGGCATGCATGCCTCCCGCCCCTATATGATCATTCCTGGCATGGCGACGGAACATGCCTGCTATGCCGATTGCAGTGCGGCCATGAAGGAACGTCTCGATATCCCAGTGATGACCGTGGGCCGGATCAATACGCCGGATCTGGCGGAGGATGTTCTGGCGCGGGGCGATGCGGATTATATCTGCCTCAGCCGTGGCCTGATCGCTGATCCATATTTCGCGGCCAAGGCCAAGGCGGATCAAGCAGCACAGATCGCCCCCTGTATTGCCTGCAATGAATGCATCGCCAATGTACACCTGCACACCGGTCTGGCCTGCACGGTCAACCCCATGGTCAGTCGAGAGCTGGCCTTGAAACCGATTCTGACCCGTCAGGTAACGCCAAGACGCCTGGCTGTGATCGGCGGCGGTGCGGCCGGCATGGCGGCCGCGACCACGGCGGCCAAGCGCGGCCATATGGTGCATTTGTTCGAGAAGGCAGCACGGCTGGGCGGTCAATTGAATTTGGCCCACCAACCGCCGCACCGTGAAGAAATCGAAAGCCTGCTGAATTATTTCCGCGCCGAGGTGGCGCGTCTTGGTATTGAGGTTAGCCTTGACGTAGATCCCGCGCCGGACGAAATCGACGCCGACGCCTTGATCGTCGCCATTGGCGCCGAAGCGGTGGCGGCGGATGTGCCGGGCGCCGATTTGGTCGATGTGCTGTATGGCTGGCGGGTGCTGGCGGGGACGGACAAGTCGGGACAAAACTGCGTCGTGGTCGGTGGCGGCCTGGTGGGTGTGGAAGTTGCCGATATGTTGGCTGTGCAGGGCCGTGACGTGGTTCTGATCGCCCGTACGGAACTGCTGCGCAAGGCGGTGCATGTGGACAAGGTGCATTATCTTGACCGCGTGGATACCTTGGGTATCGAGGTCATGACACACACCCAGGTCATCGAAATCCGGCCCGGTGAAATCGTATTGCAGCCCCAAGGCCGCCTGCGCCGTACCTTGCAGGGTATCGACAGCATCATCTATTGCACCGGCTATCACAAACGCGAGGCCGAGGCAGTGCGCTATCAGGCCTTGGATATTCCCGTGCATTTTGTTGGCGACGTGCTTGGTTCCCGTAAATTTTTCCAGGCCATCCAGGAAGGCACCCTGGCGGCGTTGGAAATTTAGGGCGCATCCGGTTTATGATGGGGACCTTTCGTGTCCCCATGATAAAAATTCAAGGAGCCAACGTGATTGATATCAACGGCATGGCGCATGTCATTCTAACCGTGAGCCAATTCGACAAGGCGCGGGAATTCTATTGCGGCTTATTGCCCTTTTTCGGCATGAAACGTGTCTTCGACGGTGATGAATTCTGCTATCACGTCGGCGCCCGTACGGCGATCGGCATCCAACGCTGTGAGGAGCAGTATGCCGATGAACGCTTCGTGCAACTGCGTGTCGGTCTGCACCATATTTGTCTGCGGGCGCGCTCGCGCGAGGATGTGGATCTTGCCGGTGCCAAGGCGGCGGAGCTGGGTGCGAATATGGTGCGCGGACCCGAGGAGCGTACCTGGGCGCCCGGCTATTACTATGTCTTGTTCGAGGACCCGGACGGCATCCGCTTCGAAGTCAATTTCGTGCCGGGCCAGGGTCTGTTAAACGAAGATGCCATGCTCGAACCGGACGGCGATTATAGCTGAGGGGCCTAACGAAACAATCGGCCGCTCGCCAACTTCGCACCTTCTGACAGGGCTGCTAATTTGGCCCAGACAACGTCTTCGGCAACCTTGCCCATGCCGGCGGATGTATCGAAGCCGCAATCGGTGCCGGCCAGGACGCGGCTGGGGTCGCCTACTGCTTGGGCAATGCGCTCGATCCGGTCGGCAACCACCTCCGGGTGCTCCACATAGTTCGTCGTGGTGTCGATAACGCCGGCGACTAAGACTTGATTGTCGGCCAGGGGCCCGCTCTCAAATAACTTGTATTCGTGGGCGTGGCGGGGATTGGCGAAGGGCAGCACGATGCCGCCCACATTCGCCTGTAGTATCGTCGGCAGTATTTCAGCTAGGGGCACGTCCAGATCATGGGGTCCTTCGTAGTTGCCCCAACAGACATGCACACGAACGGAGTCCCGGGGGATATTGACCAGGCTGCGGTTGATGGCCGCGATCACGCGCTCCACGAATGCAACAAAATCGGATACCGGGCGGTCGGCGTATGTGATGTGACGTTCCAACGCCAGGTCCGGGCAGTCCAGTTGCAGGGTGAAACCATTGCGCACGATGGCCTCGTACTCGATACGCAGCGCCTCGGCCAGGGCATCGAGATAGGTCTCGGCATCGTCGTAAAATTCGTTGGGCACGGCGGTGGCGATGATGCCCGGAGACGGCGCTGTTATAAAGGCCTCCCGTTGTTCCGGTGCATGGGTCGTCAGGATGCGGCGAAAGTCTTTGCATTCGGTTTCCACATAGGCCGGGTCCAGATAGCGCACTTCGTCGACGACCGCCGGCACTTCGAAATTGGTCACGACAGCCTTGTTGGCAGTCAGGGCCTGGCGCATGGCTAGAAAGCCCGGATAGCGCGCCACGTCAGCGGGTGGCTGACGGGTGCCCAGGCCCGTAAAGCCGCTTATGCGGTGGCGTACATACAGGAAAAACGCATCGCGGGGCTGCTCGCCATTATTGGGGATATCGATGCCGGCTTCCAACTGCTTGGGCAGCACCCAATTCGTGGCATCCTCGATTGCCGCCGCCATTGCTCTGCCATCCACCGCCCGACCATGCACCCGGTCCGCGAACATTTCCACTAGAGCCGGAGGGCGGGGCAGGCTGCCCGTGTGGGTGGTCAGAATACGTCCGTCGCTGCGATGCATGCTATAAGCCGTTCCCATGTATTGTTACGTCTATATCCTAGGCAGCCGGAGCGGCTCTGACCAGCGTACCTATGTGGGCTGGACCAATGATCTGGAAGCGCGTCTGGCCAAGCATAACGACAGCACCGGCGCGCGCAGCACCCGTGGCCGAACCTGGGTCCTGCTCTATGCCGAGCGCTACAGGACGCGCGGCCTGGCCATGAGCCGGGAATGGCATCTAAAGCGCGACCGCAAGTTCCGCAAGACGTTGTTGGATGCGATTGAGTGATCCGCGTTAGGTCAACGCTTCTCCGGTGCCCAGCCATAGGCTCTCTCGCAGGCGCCGCCCATCAGCATTGCCCGTTCGCTTTCGCTCAGGCGGTCGGTGAGACGGAACGGTTCAACGGCCTGTTCGTAGTTGACGACCGCGAACGTGCGGGTCCAGTCGGTGCCCCACAGGCAGCGGTCGAGGCCCCAGGCGTCGAATACGCGGGCGAGCGGGTCCCAGATGTCGGCGTAGGGGTAGCTGGCGCGCGAAAGAGTGCACGCCCCACTGACCTTGATCACCGCGTTCGGGCGGCTGGCGAGGCCAAGTACTTTCGGCAGATCGGCCCAGGGCTCCGCCGGGGCCGGCGGCATGCGGGGCTGTACGATGCCCAGATGATCGATGATGAAGCGGGCGTCCGGATGGCGGTCGATAACCGCCGTGCCCGCCTCCAGGTTGCCCCAGAAAAGCATGTTGACGGGCAGGTTGTGCCGCACGGCTTCGCGCAGTACTAGATCAACGCCTGGGCCGTCGGGGTCGCGTCCTGGCTCGCCGCTCATCATGATACGTATGCCGACGGTGCCCGGTGTTTTCTTCCAATCCGCAATTACATCGGCTACTGCGGGGTCCGACGGATCGACCGGCCTGACGAGGCCAAAACGGCCAGGATGAGCATTGCCTACCTCGACCGCATAAGAGGCGTCGTACTGGTACATGGTAAAGGCGGATATGAAGATCGCGCCATCGACGCCGACCGCATCCATTGCCGCCACCATCTCGTCGCCGGTAACATGTTCCGGCCAGTTAGGCACCGCGTGCCATGGCCGGTCCGGCGTGTTGGCGGCATAGGCGTGGACTTGGGAATCTATAATCGGCATCGCGATGTTCCTTTTGGCAGGACGGTTTTCCAGTATTGCATCAGGCTGTGATCTATCCTGAATGCTCGCGGCAAATATCCACTCTAAGAGCTCAGCGTGGCCAGCGTTCACGTATCGGGTCGGCGCCGTCCCAATCCACCGCCGCGTCTCGCACGCCGTCAAAAATGCGCCGCCGGGTCTCGTTCATTTCAGCCATTTCCACCACGGTGCCCGGATGGCCTTCTTGTTCGAAATAGACAAAGGGGCCGCGCGGGCTGGTGGATTCCTGTCCCACGGTATAACCGGCGGCCAGGGCCTTCTCGTAGATTTCATTATAATTTTCCGGCCAGGTGGAGAAATGCTGCAGACCCTCGTTGCCGGCGTTCAAGAAATCCTGGTACATGGTGGGGGCGGTATCGCGTTGCTGGATCAGCTCGATCTGTACGTCGCCGGAATTGGCCAGGGCGATGGATATATGCGGCCGGCTTGGCTGGCCCTTGTAGCGAAAGTCATCCACCGCCAGCTTGTCTATATAGAACCATGGCCCGACCTGGCAAACATCGATCCAATAGCGCATGGCGGCGTCCATATCCTTGACCACATAACCCATCTGGCGCAGTGGTCCGAAAAGGCGGCTCATCTTGATTTTCCTCCAATTAAGGGATGCCTGGGGTCGTGGGAGCTTCTATTCTGCCCATCGTCGGACAATTGTTGCAATGGTGCAGAACATGAGTGGAAATATCGTCATCTTCGGCCCCTCGGGCCTGGTAGGTGGGGCGGCGTTGCGCCATTTCGATGCCTCACCGGATTGGAATGTCACGGCGCTATCACGGCGTCCGCCGCCATTTGAACACGGCGCGCGGTTTATCCTTCTGGATTTGATGGACCGGGCCGCGTGCGAAAAGGCTTTGGGCGGGCTGTCGGATACCACTCATATCATCTACACCGCGTTGTATGAGGAAGAGGACGTGATCCGGGGCTGGCGGGCCAGGGCGCAGATGGACATCAATGCCACCATGTTGAAGAACGCCCTCCAACCCATCGATGCGGTGGCCGGGAACCTGGTGCATATCTCTCTGTTCCAGGGCACCAAGGCTTATGGCGCCCATTTAAAACCACCCCCCGTGCCGGCACGGGAGCGCTGGGCACGCAACGATCATGAAAACTTCTATTGGTACCAGGAAGATTTCGTAAAGGCGCAACAGCAGGGCAGGAATTGGGGCTGGACGATTCTACGGCCCCAGACAATTTTCGGTTTCGCCCTGGACGCACCTTTGAATATTCTTCTCGCCATGGCTGTTTATGCCGTCGTCCGCCGGGCCGAGGGTTTGCCGCTTTGCCATCCGGGTGGCGGTCCATGGGTAACCGAGGCGATCGATACCCGCCTGATCGCCCGCTGTCTTGGCTGGGCCACGGGAGCCGCGACCGCACGGGATGAGATTTTCAACATCACCAACGGTGATAACATCACCTTCGCCGGCCTCTGGCCCATCCTGGCCCGGCATTTTGGTATGGCCATGGGAGAACCCGAACCCATGCGCTTGCGCGAGGTGATGCCGGGCAAGGCGCATATCTGGGAACGGATCGCTAAGGAACATGGCTTGCGCGACATTCCCTACGAGAAACTGGTGGGGCCTTCCTGGCAATTCGCTGATTTCAATTTCGCTGCCGGCAAGAATCCGGCCCCCGTGGTGGTCAGTACCATCAAGCTGCGCCAGGCCGGCTTTCAGGATTGCATTGATACCGAAGACATGTTGGTCGAATTGCTGACGCAGTACCAGGATGAAGGCATACTGCCGCGCTAAATTCCGCGCATCTCCCGCGCTACGTTGATGATGCGGACAGTCTCCGTCCACAGCCCAAGGTTCTTTATCCGATGCAGGGGTATGAATTCGGCGTACATGGCGTCATCGCCACCCACCGGGTCGCCGCTGTGCCATTCCGCCACTACATCGATCAGGGTGTAGTGAAATTTCACCCGGCCCGTCTCATCGGGGGTGATGGCATCGATCACATCGATCAGGCCGATGTTCTGAATAACGATGGCGGTTTCTTCCTTTACCTCGCGGGCGGCGGCGGCGAAGACGGTCTCGCCTAACTCCTGCATGCCACCGGGAATGGACCAATCGCCCCTGCGCGGCGCCTTGCCTCGGCGAATCAGCAGGATTTCGTTATCCTGGAAGACCACGGCGCCGACGCCGACCATGGGACGGTCTGGGTAGGAACGTGGCATGATCCCGCCTAATCTTAAGCGAAGTTCGGCTTGCGCCGGGCCTGGAAGGCTTCCAGGCCTTCCTCCACATCCGATCCTAGAAGACCATTGATGACCTCTTCTTCTTCCAGGGTCAGACCATCCGAGGGGCTAACCTCCATGCCTTGGCGGGAAAAATGTTTCATCGCGGTCAGGCCGGTGCGGCTTTTTTGCGCTAGGTTGCGGCAGTAGTCCAGGGCGGTGTCCGCCAAGGCATCATTGGCCACCACATAGTTGACCAAGCCCCAGTTTTCCGCCTCTTCTGCGCTTAGCCATTTGTTGGTGTACATCAGATCCAGGGCTCGGCGCAAGCCGACCAGACGAGGCAGACGCTGGGTGCCGCCACCGCCCGGTATCAGGCCGTATTGGGCATGCTGATCGCCTATCTGGGCGCTCTTGGCCGCGAACGCTACGTCGGCGGCCATCATCATCTCGATACCGCCCGCCAGGGCCAGGCCGTTGATGGAGACCACCACGGGCAGGGGTGATGTTTCCATGCGGCGAAAGATTTCATGAATACGGCTGATGAAGGCAGACAAGGTGGCGCGGTCTTTGCGCGCCGCCATGACCTCGTCCAGATCAGCGCCGGTGCAAAACGTCTTGCCAACCGCATCAAGCAGGATGACGCGGACGTTTGGATCATTATCGAAAGCCTCGATGGCATTGGCCATGCCATCCATCAGGCCCGAGGAAATACAGTTGAATTTCTCGGGCCGGTTCAAGGTCATGATACCAACGCCGTCAACGACCTTTTGCAGGACTTCGTTTCCGCTTCCGCTCATCTCTCAAAACTCCAATTCGAACTTAATAAGATACTGATCAATAAGGTACCGCGATGCGCCCGACGATTTCCCTGGCGATGATCATCTTCTGAATTTGCGCCGTGCCATCGCCGATCTGCAAGCCCAGAACATCGCGCATGCGCTGTTCCAAGGGCAGATCCTTGGTATAACCGTAATGGCCGTGGGTCAGCAGGCATTGATGGATGATATCGAACGCCACTTTTGGCGCCCACCATTTCACCATGGCCGCTTCCTTGGTGTGGGTTATGTCCTCATCGCGCATGAACAGGGTCTTGAAACACAACAGACGGGCGGCTTCGTACAGGGTTTCGCATTCCGCCAAGGGCTGGGTCACGCCCTGGTAGGCGGCAATGGGATTGCCAAACGCCTCCCGCTCGGTGCTGTACTGCCAGGCCTCATCGAGGGATGCCCGTGCCGCGCCTAAGACCTGTAGGCCGATCAGGGCGCGGGAAAAATCAAAACCATGCATGACCTGGCGAAAGCCAGCGCCCTCTTCGCCCAACAGACAGTTGGCGGGAATGCGGACGTCGTCGAAAAACAGAGAGCCGCGGCCTACGGCGGTTGTTCCCATGTCGTTGAATGCGGTGCGGGTGATGCCGGCGGCATCCAGGGGCGCATAGAATGTGCTGACGCCACGGGCTTTTTCCTCTTCGCTGCCCGTGCGCGCGAACAGCATGATTTCATCGGCCTGGGTGCTGAACGAGATCGAGGTTTTCTCCCCGTTCAGAACATAATCCTCGCCATCGCGCCGGGCCCGCAGGATCATGCCGGCGGCGTCCGAGCCGCCCCGTGGTTCGGTTAAGCCAAGGGCGGTGATGCTGCGACCGCTACAGATAGCGCCGATCGCCCTGGCCGCGAATTCAGGGGTTGCGTGGTCGGATAGAAGCCGCCCATTCAAGGAGCCGATCAATTGAATGTAGGAGACGGATAAATCAGCGGCAGCGATTTCCTCGACGACGATGCCGGAGGTAACGCAATCAAGACCCAAACCGCCATATTCTTCTGGCAGATCAACGCCGATCAGACCCAAGGCGCCCATTTCCGTAAGTAAGCCCCGCCCAATTTTGCCGTCCAGCTCCCGCTGTTGAAAGTCCGGTGCCAACCGGTCATTGGCGAAGCGCCGCGCGGTGTCGCGGATGGCGTCCTGTTCTTCGGTGAATGCGAATTCCATAACTCTGCTCCCGTACAATTTGTCTTGAGCCTACCCGCCTGACCGTAAGGGCACAATGGCAGCGGCAGAAGGCGTTCGCATCGCCCCGGTCTGCTCGCTTAACATTCCCATGCCAGATAGCCATGTAAACGGATGGAGCGTACCTTCGTGTCAAGTCAGCCCGGTTCCCTTACCCCCTGTTCGAGCCTCGGAATATCGCCATCATTGGTGCCTCCGACAATATTTATAAGTTCGGTGGCCGGCCGATCCGTTTTGTGAAAGAAGCTGAATTCCGAGGCGATATCTATCCCATAAATCAACGCGGCGGCATGATCCAGGAGCTTCAGGGCTACTAGGATATCCGCGACGTGGCGGAGGTGGTGGATCTGTGCATTGTTACCGTGCCGGCACGGCGCGGCGGGCTTATCGATTGGATTGACCGCCCGCTAGCCTGGGATATGCTGGGGCAATCAAAGTTAGGGGATGTCAGCATGTGGCCCAATCGAAAGCTTATAGATCTGCTCGGTATTGACCTGCCGATCATCCAGGCGCCCATGGCTGGGGCCAATGGCGCGGCCATGGCCATCGCGGTGGCCGAGGCGGGTGGCCTTGGCTCTCTACCCTGCGCCATGCTAAGCACCGACAAGATGCGGGCCGAGGCCGGGGTCATACGACAGCAAACGAATAAGCCGATAAATCTGAACTTCTTTTGCCATACGCCCAAGCCGTCTAATCCGGAACGAGACGCTGTCTGGAAAGCGCAATTGGCGGGCTATTACGAGGAATATGGCATAGATCCCGATACACCGCTTGTAGCCGCGAGCCGCGAGCCTTTCAGCGCGGAAGCATGCGAAATTGTCGAGGATCTGAAGCCGGAGGTCGTGAGCTTTCACTTTGGACTGCCAGCCCCGGTATTGCTGCAGCGGGTCAAAGCCACGGGCTGCCATGTCATGAGTTCCGCCACCACCTTGGCCGAGGCCCGCTGGTTGGAAGAGCGTGGCTGTGACGTGATCATTGCCCAGGGCGCCGAGGCGGGGGGGCATCGCGGCATGTTCTTGAGCGATGATATCGCAACCCAGGCCGGAACCATGGCCCTGGTGCCGCAAGTCGTCGATACGGTTACAGTGCCGGTCATCGCGGCGGGCGGTATCGGCGATGGTCGGGGTATCGCCGCCGCGTTCGCGCTGGGGGCGGTGGGGGCACAGATCGGCACCGCCTATCTTTTCACGCCACAATCTCTGATCAGCGATCTGCACCGCGTAGCCTTGCACGCCGCCGTGCCCCCCGGTGCGGATGATCAGACCGCGCTGACCAATATTTTCTCGGGCAAGCCGGCGCGCAGCCTGATGAACCGCGTGATGCGCGAAATCGGGCCCATGTCCGACAAGGCGCCAGCGTTCCCGACGGCGGGCAGCGCGCTGGCGCCTTTGAAAGCAAAGGCGGAAGCGGAAGGCGCGCCGGAATTTTCCTCCCTATGGTCGGGGCAGGCGGCAAAACTGGGACGCGCCATGGGGGCCAGTGAATTGACCTGCCATCTGGCGGAGGATGCGGCACAATGCATCAAGACATTGACGATTTCCGAATAAGGCGACTGCGGAGGAAATAACATGGCGAGTAAAAATTGGGCGATTAGCGGTGAATATATCGAAAGTTGCAATTGCGATTATTTGTGTCCCTGCATTTATACCAACCCACAAGAGGGCGCCACGGAAGATCACTGCTATGCCCTGATGGCATTCCGTATCGATCAGGGAGAGAGCGGCGGTGTTGATTTGTCCGGCCAGAAAATCGCCCTAGTGATCCGTTCCGGTAAAGTCATGGCGGATGGCGGCTGGATCTTTGCCGGTGTGGTGGACGAGGGCGCGGACGAAGCCCAGCGCGCCGCCCTGGCGAAAATCGTCGCTGGCGAGGCCGGCGGACCATTGGGAATGATCCGTGACAATCTGGTTAGTGATTTTCGCGGTGTCGAGTACGCGGCGATTGAGTTCGTCAAGGACGGCCTGAAACAGAGCGTCAATATCCCCGGCATCATGTCCTACGAGATCGAAGGGGTGGCCTCCCGCAACGGCAGCGGCAATCCTTATTATATCGATAACGTGGGCCATCCCGCCAATACCCGCCTGGCCCTGGCGCGTTCCAAACACACCAAGGTCGAGGCCTTCGGCCTTGAACTGGATATGTTGGGTCAGGCCAACAACGGTCACTTCGCACCATTTAGCTGGGCAGGCTAAGGCATATTCAAAGAGAGGTTCCATGACGAGCAATTCCGATACTACCGCCGCCTCGGTGGGGGACGACTCGCGCCGCTATTCCTTTACCGTTTGGAACTACCGCCAGGGGGAGATCGTGGCGGCGATGGTTTATCTGGGTAACGAGCTGGGCTTTTATAAGGCCATGGCCGGGGCAGGGCCTATGACCGCTGAAGAATTGGCGCGGCGCTCGGGCCAGCATGAACGCTGGGTTTTGGAATGGTTGCGCCTGCAGGGGGCGGCGAAGTTGCTAGATTATTGTGGTGAAGAGCGTTTCGCGCTACCCGATGTGGCCATTGGTCTGTTGGTTGATGATAAGCACAAATCGTACCTAGCCAATGAATTTTCTGGGCCCGGCATGGCGGATAATCTGGAACGCCTGTTCGAGAATTTTCGTACCGGCCTGGGCAACAGCTATGAAGAAGGTGGTCCCGAAGGCGCCCATCGCGGCGAATGCCGCCACTGGCAGGCGGCCCGCAACGATCTGATCCCGCGCATGATCCCGGCCCTGGCGGGGGTGGAAGAAAAGTTGCAGGCCGGCGCCTTGGCCGCCGACGTTGGCTGTGGCGACGGCGCGGCGGTGCTGACCATGGCGGAAACCTACCCCAACAGCCACATTGTCGGCATTGATGCTTCCCGTCATGCTGTCGCGCTAGTGGGCGAGAAGGCGGCCGAAATGGGCCTGGGCAATGTGGAACTGCGCCATGGCGATGGCGCCGATTTGCCGGCGGTGGCGACTTATGACTTTGTCATCACGCTGGACTGTATCCACGACATGACTCGGCCGGAGGCGGTGATCGCTGCCATCAAACGCAGCCTGAAACCAGATGGCATTTGGTTCATCAAGGATATCCGCTCCAAGCCCCGGTTTGAGGACAATCTGCGCAACCCCATGCTGGCAATGATGTATGGCTTTTCCCTGATGTCCTGCATGTCGTCCGCCATGTCTGAACCGGGAGGCGCGGGCCTGGGTACGCTTGGTTTCAATCCGGAGGTGGCAGAGCGCATGATCCGGGACGCCGGTTTCACGCAATTCCAGATGCATGACTTCAAGGATCCGGGCAACCTTTATTATGAGGTTTGTCACTAGCCGACTACTGTCTCCAGCGTTTCGCCCAGCTCCAGCAAGGAGAGACTCGCGCCGTCGGTCTCCATCGCGGTTATGGAGCAATTGTTGGGACGGAACTCAGTTAGCCGGCTGTCGTTTGGGGCCGCGCCGACGGCCACGTTGATGGCGACGAAGTGGCTGACCACGACGGTGTCTTGCCCCACACCAAGCAAGGTATCCAGCAACGCCTGACGCCAAGGCAACAGTCAGGCTTCGGATTGGGTGACGAAGTTCCAGGTGCGGGCCATGGTCTCGCGCAGCCACTGCCGCCGCGCGTCCAATTCATCGCTGGGCGAGGGGATTTCGCGGATCGCGGGGACCACGTCGCCCGTCACATTCCAGGCGGTCTCCAGCGGTTGTGCGGTCTCCCGCGTACGGCGCAGTGGAGATACGATCATGGACAGCGGACCCAAGGGCGCCAGGGTAGCGGCCATTTCAGTGGCTTGCCGGCGACCCAATTCACTCAATCCGGGATCATTCTCGTTAATGCGATGGCCGGTGTCCTGGCCATGGCGCACCAGATACAGTTTCGCCATCAGTACATTCGCTCCCTGACACTTTTCTGCACATAGGCTTCAAGTTCTTTGCCCGACTGCGCCGCGCCGATCTGATCCTTGATCATATGCCCCAGGGGCGGCATGGCCGTCTTGCGCTCTACTTTGTAGTCATCATCCCACAGGCGTGAGCGCACCAGCGCCTTGGAGCATTGAAACAATACCTCCTCGACGGCGACCAGAATGCCGGTCCTGGGCACCTTGCCCCGTACTTCGAATTCGGCCAGGACGTCCGCGTCGGTACAGAGGCGCGCCTGACCATTGACACGTAAGGTTTCATTCACACCTGGCACCAGAAATAGCAAACCGATGTATGGATTTCTGGTGATGTTGGCGGAGGTGTCCAGGCGGTTGTTGCCGATACGGTCGGGGATCAACAAGGTATGGTCATCCAAAACCTTGACGAAACCGGGGGCATCGCCGCGCGGTGAAACGTCTCCTGGACCTGAGGGATCAGCCGAGGCGATGCAAAGGAATGGTGATAATTCAATAAAGCGCCGGCTGTGTGGTTCCAGGTTGGGAATGGCCTTGGCTGCCGCCAGCGGATTAACTTCGTTGTGCAGGCTGCGCAGTTCATCTTCGTCCTTGACGAAATCATCGGGTTTTCCGTCCGCCATTACTAGCTCCTTTTGATAATTCCGAGTTACGATATAGCACCCTGAACCACTTGTAGAGAAGTCTCCCCATGAGCCGCCCCATCCTGCGTACCGAGCTTTGCGACCTTCTGGACATTGAATATCCCATAATGCTGGCCGGCATGGGTGTTTGGGGTATGGGAACGCCGCCCGAGCTGGTGGCGGCGGTCTCCGATGCGGGCGGCCTTGGCGTTCTGGGCGGTTCCGCGCTGGAGCCCGAGGAAGTCCGGCGGCGCATTCAGCGGGTGCGCCAGTTGACCGACAAACCTTTCGGCGTCGATCTGTTGTTGCCGGCTTCCCTAGCGGCTGCCTCGACCACTCGGACTGGAGTGTGGAAGGAGTTGGCCAAGAACCATCCCGAACATGTCAAATTCATGCATGGCCTGCTGGACAGGTTTGAATTGGCACCGGTGCCCGTGGACAATGATTTAGTCAATTCCGATGTATATGCGGAGGCGCAGATCCAGGTCGTGTTGGAGGAAGAGGTGCCTGTTTTTGCCGCCGGCCTGGGTGATCCGGCCCGTGTTGTTCCCCGTGCGCGCGATCAGGGCATGAAGGTGATCGGCCTGGCCGGCACTATGCGCAATGCGGAACGCAACCGGGATGCAGGCGTCGATATCGTGGTCTGCCAGGGCACCGAAGGGGGCGGTCATACGGGTCCGGTCGCGACCCTGCCCCTGGTCGCCCAGACGGTGGATGCGGTGGCCCCGGTTCCAGTGGTTGCGGCGGGCGGCATTAGCGGCGGCAAGGGCATTGCCGCCGCATTGACCTTAGGCGCCATCGGGGTCTGGATGGGCACGGCTTTTCTGGTGGCCGAAGAATGTGGCCTGCCGAACGTGGTCAAGGATGACATCATAGATGGCAAGGCCACGGATTTTCGCGTTTCGCAAGCCTGGACCGGCAAAACCCTGCGTGCCAAACGCAGCGTCATCACCGATGCCTGGGCCGAGGCAGGGTTGGAACCCCTACCATCGCCTCACCAGCGTGTTCTGATGGAAGATTTTTTGAGTGCGGCGATCGATGCCGGGCGTTGGGATCTGTATATGAACGCCGCCGGACAGGGCGCGGGCATGCTGGGTGAACGCCGCCCCGCCGCCGAGATCGTGGCCGATTTGGCCGCAGGTACCGTTAAGGCGCTAACGGAAATCCCGCAACGGGTCGAATTCTCTGCGTAATCGAATTCGGCGCTATTTCTTGATGACGTTGATCTCTGCCTCTGGATTGTTCAGAGCTTCGGTTCGCCAAATTGATTGGTTATATTAGCTTCGCCGCCGGCAAAATTGAACCGTGACAATAACGTTCGCTTTCGCCGCTTCCCGGCCCCCTATTTCGTGCTATGAAGCGGCAAGTGAAAATTAAAGCGATGTGCCGCCTGACTTTCGGGCTGGCGCGAAAACGGGAGAACCTGAGTATGTCGGATGTAATTGACTTCACGAAACGGGGCGCCATCGGCGTCATCACCGTCAACAACCCGCCGGTCAACGCGTTGAGCGCCGCCGTCCGCGATGGGTTGGGCGAGGCCTTTGACAAAGGGCAAGCCGATCCCGACATCAAGGCCATGGTCCTCGTCGGCGGTGGCCGGACGTTTATTGCCGGTGCCGATATTCGTGAATTCGGCAAACCGCCCCAAGGCAAGCCATTTGCCGAGGTGCTGGGCGGCATGGAAAATAGCTCCAAGATCATCGTCGCCGCGATCCACGGCACGGCACTGGGTGGCGGTTTGGAAACCGCGATGTGCTGCCATTACCGTTTCGCCGTGCCTGCCGCCTTGGTCGGTCTGCCGGAAGTGAAGCTGGGCCTGCTGCCCGGCGCCGGCGGCACGCAGCGGCTGCCCCGTCTGGTGGGCGTTCCCAAGGCACTGGATTTGATCACCTCGGGCGATTTCGTGCCTGCCCCCCAGGCCAAGGAACTGGGCATTATTGACGAGGTTGGCGACGATCCGTTGGAAGGCGCGATTGCCTTCGCCGAAAAGCTGGTGGCGGAAGATGCGCCCCTGCGCAAGATTCGCGATCTGCCTTGTGAGGCCGAGGCCGGCGTGTTCGATGCCTACCGCAAGGCCAACGCGCGGAAGTTCCGCGGCTTTTTCGCACCTTGGAAAAACATAGATTGCGTCGAGGCGGCGGCCACCCTGCCTTTCGACGAAGGCATCGCACGGGAGCGCGAGTTGTTCACCGAATGCGTGACGTCGCCCGAGAGCGCGGCCCAGCGCCATGTCTTCTTCGCCGAGCGTGAGGTGGCGAAAATACCTGACGTGCCAAAAAATACACCCATGAAGGACATTAAGAGGATTGCCATGATCGGCGCCGGCACCATGGGTGGCGGCATTGCCATGAACTTCGCCAATGCGGGTATCCCCGTATTGATGGTCGAGGTCGCCCAGGAAAACCTGGACAAAGGTATGGGCATTATCGAACGCAATTATGCCAACACGGTGAAAAAAGGCCGCTTAAGCCGGGACAAGATGGACCAGCGCATGGCCTTGTTCTCCACCACCACGGACTTCGCCGATATTGCTGATGCGGATCTGGTGATCGAAGCGGTGTTCGAGAAGATGGAGTTGAAGAAAGAGATCTTCGCCAAACTGGACCAGCACGCCAAGCCCGGCGCGGTTCTCGCATCGAACACGTCTACCCTGGATATTGACGAAATCGCCTCGGCCACCAAGCGGCCCGAAGCGGTGATCGGCATGCATTTCTTTTCGCCGGCCAACGTCATGCGCCTGTTGGAAGTGGTGCGCGGCAAGGACTCGTCCGCCGAAACCATCGCCACCGCCATGGGCATCGGCCGCAAGGTTGGCAAAATTTCGGTTCTGGTGGGCAACTGCTTTGGCTTTGTTGGTAACCGCATGCTGCACGGCTATACCGGCGAGGGCACATTCCTGTTGGAAACCGGCGCCTTGCCGCAACAGGTGGATGCTGCGATCTACAACTTTGGCCTGGCCATGGGCCCGTTCGCCATGGGCGACATGGCGGGCCTAGACGTGGGTTGGCTGGTGCGTAAGGCGCGCGCGGCGGACCGCCCCACCAACGAGGAATATGGCGGGACTATTCCGGATCGTATTTGCGAGTTGGGCCGCTATGGCCAGAAGACCGCAGGTGGCTACTACGACTATGCTGAGGGTGACCGTACGCCGATCCCCAACGCCGAGGTCCAGGCCATTATTGAGCAGGTCTCGAAAGATAAGAATATCGAGCGTCAGGACTACGATGACGAAGAGATCGTCAAGCGCGCCCTGTATCCGTTGATCAACATCGGGGCGCAGATCCTGGACGAGGGCATGGCGATGCGGCCCTCGGACATCGATATCATCTACATCAACGGCTACGGCTTCCCCGCTTATAAGGGCGGGCCGATGCATTGGGCGGATTCCATCGGTCTGGACAGAGTCCTGGCCGACATGAAGCGCTTCCATGCAGCCTATGGCGAACGCTGGCGCCCGGCGCCGTTGCTGGAAAAGCTGGCCGCCGAAGGCAAAAGCTTCGCGGACTATCAGGCGGTTTAGGCTACCTTGAGGATAAAAGAAAGCCCCTCTGCCAGATGGCAGGAGGGCTTTTCTTATGCCGGAATGGCGGATCGCTGCTAATGAATTTCGTTTGAATCTGCCATGGCCCGGCCCAGGGCTTCGACGTCGAAGTCCGGTTGGCGGCAAGCTTCCAGGATTACCGCTTCACGGCGTTCCAATAGTTTGCAGGCTGCTGGGACCTCTCGGGCGACGTCGTGGGGGATGACCACGGCGCCGTGGCGGTCGGCGTGTACCAGATCGCCGGAACTGACCAGCATACCCGAGACATTTACGTCCAGATCGAACGCTTCCAGATGCACATGGGCGTGTGACGGCCCGATGCGGTCGGCGATGAACTGGAAACCTGGCGCGCAGGCATCAATGTCACGGACCGAGCCGTCGGTGACCACGCCTTGGCAGCCCAGGTTAATATGGATGGTGGACTGAACCTCGCCCCAAAAGGCGCCATAGGCTCGGCGCGGACCATCCAGGTCCTGAATGATGGCGACGGTCGGGCTTTTGCCTTTCGCTACGTAACGGTAATAGTTCAGGCGCTGGTCGCGGGCTTCGGCGGCCGGCAGCGTGCCGGGCTGGAAGGCGCGGATGGTAGCGGTACGGGCATAACCAACGATGGGGGGCAGATCAGGAAAGGCACAAACCAACGGCTCCACCGTGAAGCCGATAGCCCGGCGTTCCGGCGAGGTGACCTCCAGGGCATTGCAGATGGTTGGTGTGTCCCAGGCGCGCAGGGCGGCTAGTTCGTCTTCGTTTAGCGGTTTGTCGGTCATGAGGCTAAATCAAACTCCTAGTAATTGGTGCTGGACATCCGGGTTGGCGCGTAGTTCCGTTGAATTACCGCTCCAGACCAGATGGCCCTTTTCCACGATGAAGTGGCGGTCGCAAATTTTGGTCAAGGCCTCAACATTCTTGTCGATCACCAGAATAGCCTGACCTACGTCTTTCAGGCCCGCCAGACAAGACCAGATTTCAGTCCGGATCAAGGGGGCGAGGCCTTCCGTGGCCTCGTCCAGCAATAATAGTTTCGGATTGGTCATCAGGGCGCGGCCAATGGCCAGCATTTGCTGTTCCCCACCTGAAAGCTGATCGCCCATGCTGCTCTGGCGGTCCTCCAGCCGGGGGAACAGCCCGTACACACGTGCCAGCGTCCAAGGCTCCCGCGCGCCGTCACCGGGCCGCGTGGTGGCGATTAGATTTTCCCGTACGGTAAGGTTGGGAAAGATTTGCCGCCCTTCAGGTACCAGGCCCAGGCCAAGTTTGGCGACGCGATAAGGTGCCAGGCCACGCAGTTCGTGATCCAAGAAACGTACACTGCCCGCCTGTGGCTCAAGCAGGCCCATGATGCTTCTGATCGTGGTGGTCTTGCCCATGCCGTTGCGGCCCATCAGGCTGACAACCTCTCCGACCCCGACTTCCAGGCTCATGCCGAACAGGGCCTGGCTTTGGCCGTAGTAGGCGTCAATGCGGTCAACCTCAAGCATCGCCTGTCCCCAGATAGGCGGCGCGGACCGCATCGTTGGCGCGGATTTCCTCCGGCCGGCCCGTGGCGATGGCCCGGCCATAGACCAGAACGGTGATACGGTCGGCCAGGGCGAAGACGGCGTCCATGTCATGTTCGATCAGAACAATGGTGTGCCGGCTTTTCAAGCCTTGCAATATTTCCACCATGTTTGCGGTTTCATCCCGCCCCATGCCGGCCATGGGCTCATCCAGCAACATGACCGCCGGTTCCGTCGCCAGAGCCATGGCAATTTCCAGCTGCCGCTGTTCGCCGTGGCTTAGATTGGCGGCTGGTTCATCCGCTCGTTTCCCCAGGCCAATGCGTTCCAGGGCGTGCAGCGCCGGGCCACGCAGGGTGGCGGCCTTGTTGGCCGGGCGCCAGAAATGAAACGAATGCCCAGCGTGCGCTTGGACCGCCAAGGCAACATTATCAAGGGTGGAAAAATCGCTGAAGATCGAGGTGATCTGGAATGATCGCGCCAGGCCCAGGGTGGCGCGGGCCGGCATGGACAGGGAGGTGATATCCCGCCCGGTGAATTTGATCCGGCCTTTATCAGGGCGCTGCTCGCCCGACAACTGTGAAATCAAGGTGGTCTTGCCGGCGCCATTGGGCCCGATGATGGCATGGATCTCACCAGGTGCGATATCTAGATGCAGATCATCCGTGGCGACCAGGCTGCCAAAGCTTTTGCACAGACCTTCGATTTGCAGGGCAGGCTCAACCATGCACCTTGCCTTTCCTGATAAACAGGGCATGAATACCCCCGCGTCCGAACAGCACGATGGCGATCAGGATTGGGCCCATGATGATCGCCCAATGCTCGCCCGCGTTGGTCATTACCAGCTCCATCCATTCCGGCAGATTTTCCTCCAACAACAAAAAGGCGGCGGCGCCCAACACTGGCCCGATCAAGGTACCCATGCCGCCCATGATCACCATGATCATGATTTCGCCCGAATGGGTCCACTGCATCACATCGGGCGAGACGAACTCGTTCAGATTGGCGAATAGGGCGCCGGACAGGCCGCACAGAGTGGCGGCGATGGTGAAGGCGGTCAGCTTGTAGCGATAGGTGGAAAAACCCAGAGCCTGCATGCGGCGCTCGTTGCCGCGGGCGGCACGGATCACCATGCCAAAGCGCGATAGCACCAGACGGTGCAGGATGATCAGTGTCAGTGCCAGACAGGCAAAGATGAGATAGTAGAACTGCATGCTGTCATTCAAATCCAGCAGGCCGGCGAACTCGCTGCGCATGGCGGGCATGCCGTCATCACCGCCGAACTCTTCCAAGGACACGGCCAGAAAATAAAGCATCTGGGCAAAGGCCAGGGTGATCATGATGAAATAGACGCCCGTGGTGCGCAAACTCATGGCGCCAAAGACCAGTCCAATCAAGGCGGAAGCACCCATGGCCAGTGGAAATTGCAGAAAACCGTTATCCATGCCGTAATAACTGAGGATCCCCACCGCATAAGCGCCCACGCCCATATAAGCGGCGTGACCGAAACTTACCATGCCGCCATAGCCCAGGATCAAGTCCAAGCTGACGGCGGCGATGGCCAGGATCATGATGCGGGCGACCACGTCCATATAGAACGGCTGGTCAAGGATAACCGTCAGCGGCGGCACCGCTGCGAACAGGGCCAGGGTAATTAGGGTCAACCATATTTGCCGTTTGTTCATCGCCAGCCCTATCCCGTCCGCGCCGGGAACAGGCCCCGGGGGCGCACCACCAAGATCGCTGCCATGAGGATATAGATCAGCATCGAGGCCAGGGCCGGGCCGGCAGTATCGGCGGCGGCATCGGATACGACGGCGCGCAACAACACCGGCAACAGCACCCGGCCCATAGTGTCCGCCAGGCCGACGATAATGGCCGCGATGAAGGCGCCCCGGATGGAACCGATGCCACCGATGATGATGACCACGAAGGCCAGGATCAACAACGGTTCCCCCATGCCCGGCTCGACCGAGGTCAATGGCCCCAGCATCATGCCGGCCAGGCCGGCGAAAACTGCACCCAGGGCAAAGACAAAAGTAAAAAGTGATTTGATATTGACGCCCAGGGCACCGACCATTTCGTTGTTGGAGGCCCCGGCCCTGATCAGCATTCCCAGCCGGGTATGCGCCACGATGAAGTAGATAATGGCGGCGACCGCCAGACCGACGGCGATGATCAACAGGCGGAAAACCGGGTACGGCGCGCCGGGAATGATTTCAACATGGCCGGAAAGGTAATCGGGCAGGCCCGAATAGAGCGAAACCGGGCCCCAGATGATGCGGACAATTTCGTTGAAAAACAAGATCAGGCCAAAAGTGGCCAGAACCTGATCCAGGTGATCGCGGCGGTACAATGTGCGTAGAGCCACAATCTCGACCAATGCGCCGACAGCGAAGGTCGCCGGCAAGGCCAGAATCATGCCGAGGATAAAACTATCGGTCCAGGCGACCAATGCCGTTGCCAGATAGGCGCCGATCATCACCAGGGCGCCATGGGCCAGATTGACTAGATCCATGATACCAAAGACCAAGGTCAGACCGGCGGCGATGAGAAACAACATCACCCCGAACTGCAAGCCATTGAAGGCCTGTTCCAGCAGTAATAGTGGGTCCATCCGCGCGCCCTATGGTGCTAGATGCAAATGGGGGCGCCCAAGGACGCCCCCGCCAGCATTCCAGATATGTTCACTTACCACTTCATGCCGCAGGATTTGGCATAGGCATCGCCATGGGCGGACAGGATCACGCCACGGGTCTTGGTGACGTAGCTGCCATCGGCTTCCTTCACCGCTTCGCGCAAATAGATGTTCTGTACGGGGAAGTGGTTGTTGTTGAACTTGAAGGTGCCCCGCGTGGTCGAGAAATCGCCGACCCGCATGGCGGTCCGCAATTTTTCCCGGTCCCCAACGCCACCAGCCTTGCGGATGGCGTTGTCGAGGAACATCACCGTGTCATAGGCTTGTGCGGCATAGAAGGGCGGCGTCTTGCCGTACTTCTTGCGGTAGTCGGAGACGAAGCGGCGGTTGACGCTGTTGCCCAGATCCGGGCTCCAATGCTGTACGCCGAAGGTTCCGACCGCCGCATCCTTTAGCGCCGGCAACGAAATCGCATCCACCGTATAGGCCGAATACAGTGGGATCTGGCTTGACAGGCCGGCCTGGGCGTATTGCTTGATGAAGTTGATGCCCATGCCGCCGGGTAGAAAGACGAAGACCGCTGAAGGCTTGGCGGCGCGCAGGGCGGAAATTTCCGCCTGATAGTCCTTTTGCCCCAGCTTGGTATAGACCTCGCCGGTGATCTTGCCCTTGAACATCCGCTTGAAGCCTTTCAGCATGTCCTTGCCGGCCTGATAATTCGGGGCCATGAGGTAAACATTGCTGATCTTCTTGGCGGTCATGTACTTGCCCATGCCTTCGGGCATCATGTCGTTCTGGAAGGCGACATTGAAAAAGTCCTTGGAGCATTTCTTGCCCGCCACCCCTGATGGGCCGGCGTTGGAACTGATCAAAAATGTCTTGGACCGGGTCACCGGACCGTGCACAGCCATCAGAAGATTGGACCAGATGATGCCGGAGACGAATTGCACGCGGTCCCGTTTGATCATCTTGTTGACGAGCTGCTTGGCGACATCAGGCTTGCGCTTGTCGTCGCCATAGATGATTTCTGTATCCATGCCGCCTAGCCGGCCGCCAATATGTTCCAGGCCCAACTCGAAAGCATTCTTCATGGGCTTGCCGATAATGCCGGCAGGGCCCGATAAGGTGGTAATGAAACCAACCTTGACGGTTTCGGCCGTCACCGACGTCGCGGCCATTGCTGCCATCGCCACGCCTGAAACGAGACCAATGGTCCGAGTCAAAATTTGCTTAAACATTCCCCAATCCTCCCAAGATATAGGTGTTATGTGCCGATCCTGTTGCTCCTATTGCCCAGCATTTCCAATTTATTCAGCCGGGACGTTGTCTGAATAGTATCGAAAAGGACGCAAAGTCTAAAGCCTCTTAACGAATATCTATAACTTTGTGCATGTTTCCCCGCTGCGCAGTTGCGAAGGCGCGGCGTTGGTACTAAGGTTTATGTCAACGCGGCTTGGGGCAGGGGTGGCGATACACATCGCCGGTGGGCCGTGGGGGGAACGGCAAGGGGCCACGCCCCACATTATTCAAACGGAATAGGGAGGCGATTTCTCATGAAACGGCGTGCATTTATCAAAGGCGCGACGGCGGCAGGTGTTGCCACGGCTGCTGTTGCCGCATCGAGTTTTCCGAAGCCGGCCATCGCGACGGGCATGAAGGAATGGAAGATGGTTATGTCCTGGCCGTTGAACCTGCCCGGTCTTGGTACTTCCGGACAACGTGTGGCGCGGCGCATCGGCAAGCTTTCCGGTGGTAAGATCAAGATCAAGGTCTATGGCGGCGGTGAATTGGTTCCCGCACTGCAGGCGTTTGATGCGGTATCCAAGGGTGATGCCGAAATGTACATGTCGGCTGAATATTATTATCAGGGCAAACACAAGGCGTTCAATTTCTTCACAGCTGTGCCCTATGGCCTGACAGGTGCGGAAACCTATTCCTGGATGCGCTATGGCGGCGGACAGGAATTGTGGGACGATTTGTCCGCGCAATTCAATCTTAAGGGCTTCCTCGGCGCATCTACTGGTGTGCAGATGGGCGGTTGGTACCGCAAGGAGATCAACAGCCTGGATGATTTCAAGGGCCTGAAATTCCGTATGCCCGGTATTGGCGGTGAAGTGCTTCGCGAACTTGGTACCGCGGTGATCAACCTGCCCGGCGCGGAAGTGTTCCCAGCCTTGCAGGCCGGCACCATTGATGGCACCGAATGGGTTGGCCCATGGTTCGACATGATGTTGGGCTTCTATAAAGTCGCTAAATACTACTACCACCCCGGCTTCCATGAGCCAGGTACCGCCGGCAGCTTTGCCATCAACAAAGGCCTTTGGGATAGCCTAACCAAGGACGAGCAGCTGATTATCGAGGTGGCCATCCAAGCCGAGGCGATGATCCAGGGGGCCGAATTCAACGCACGCAACTTGGCCTCGCTGGACGTTCTGACCAAGAAACACGGCGTTAAGCTACGCCAGTATTCGAATGAAATGCTGACCAAGATCGGCACCATTGCGGGTCAGGTTGTGGCCGACATCGGTAATACCGATGCGACCTCGAAAAAGGTCTACGCAAGCTATATAGCCTTCCGCAAGCAGTCACTTGCCTGGGCCAAGCTTAGCGAACAGGGCTATATGAACGCACGGATGCTGCCGTTTAAATATGCCTGATGTAAACGCTGGCGTCCTGTACGCAGACACAGCGTTATAGGGCCCGCGCCGTTTATCGGCGCGGGCTTCTCTTTAGGTGACTGGATTGCCATAATGATACGAAATGGCTGTGACGATAAACGTACTGGCCGCATTTGCCTCGGGAGGCCCCGGTGACAAAGTTGCTAGCCATCACGCGCATAATTGATCTGATGAACGAGAAGATTGGCCGGGCCATTTCCTGGCTGGCGCTGCTCATGATCCTGGTGCAGTTCGCCGTCGTGGTGATGCGCTATATTTTCGGTCTGGGTTCCATTTTCATGCAGGAATCCATCGTTTATATGCATGCGCTGATCTTTCTTGTCGCCGCCGGTTACACGCTGTTGCACGACGACCATGTGCGGGTGGATATTTTCTATGGTTCCGCCTCGCCACGACGCAAGGCGCTGGTTAATTTCATTGGTGTGCTGGTTTTCCTCTGGCCGCTCTGTGTTTTGATTCTGATTGTTTCGACCAAATTCATCACCGCCGCCTGGGCGGTGAAAGAAGGCTCTCCCGAGGGTAGCGGCATTCAGGCTATCTATCTGTTGAAGACCGTGATCTGGATTTTCGCCGTACTGTTGATCCTGCAGGGATTTTCCCTGCTGGTGAATTCCTGGCTGGTAATGCGCGGTATCAAGGCGGACTACGATCACGCGGAGATGGTCGGTGGCCGCGGCACAGAGAGCGAGGGGGGCGGGTTATGAGCCCCAACGAGATTTTTGTCGTCCTGATGTTCTTCGGGGTCTGTCTGTTCTTGATGATCGGCTTTCCGGTCGCTTTTTCCTTGGGTGGCGTGGCTCTAATCTTCGCCGGTCTGGGGGCGGCGTTCGGTGCTTTTGATATATCATTCCTGGGTTTCTTCCCGAACCGGATTTTTGGCTTCATGACCAATGAAGTGCTGATCGCGGTGCCGCTGTTCGTCTTTATGGGGGTGATGCTAGAACGCTCCAAGGTGGCCGAGGAGCTATTGGATACCTTGGGCATGGCGTTTGGCTCCCTGCCCGGTGGCCTGGGCATTTCCGTCTGTGTCGTCGGCGCGCTCTTGGCCGCATCCACCGGCATCGTTGGCGCTACCGTGGTGACCATGGGCCTGTTGTCGCTGCCCACCATGTTGCGCCGGGGCTATGATCCTTCATTGGCCTGTGGCTCGATCGCCGCGTCAGGCACCTTGGGGCAGATTATCCCGCCCTCCATTGTGCTGGTCGTGCTGGGCGATCAGATTTCCAATGCCTATCAGGAGGCGCAGCGTATCCTGGGTAATTTCGCGCCTGATCCCGTATCCGTGGGCGATCTTTTCGCGGGGGCCTTGATCCCCGGCCTCTGTCTGGTTGGCATGTATATTCTTTACCAGATCACGATTGCCATCATTCGTCCCAGCACCTCGCCGCCCATTCCGCGCGAGGAATTGACGGCGGGTCTGACGCCTGGTGAGTTACGCTTCAAGATCGCCCACGCTCTGGTCGCGCCGGTCATTTTGATCATCGCGGTGCTGGGCTCCATCCTGGCCGGTATCGCCACACCGACGGAGGCGGCGGCGATGGGCGCCATTGGCGCCACTCTGCTGGGCGGGCTACGCATGGGCGAGGAATCAGGCAGGCCGATCTATGCTGCCACCATCGGACTGTCGATACTTTTAATCCTGCATGGCTTCTTTGATTTGCGTCAAGGCCGCGAGAACGTGACTGCCGGCGATTCGGCAGCCATGGTCATCGGCGCCATTTGTTGTCTGGCCGTGGTCTGGGGCATCGCGGTCAGCCTATGGCGGATTTATCATGGCGGCGCACTGCACGAAGTGGTTCAGGGCACCACCAAGATCTCGGCCATGGTTTTTGGCATCGTGATTGGGGCGCAGCTATTCTCATTAGTCTTTCGTGGCTTTGGCGGCGATGATCTGGTGCACGAATTTCTGGTCTCGCTGCCTGGCGGTGTCTTTGGCGCCATGCTGGTGGTCATGCTGATCATGTTCATCATGGGATTTTTCCTGGACTTTATCGAGATCACTTTCGTGGTCGTGCCCATTGTCGCTCCGATCCTGCTGCAGATGGACATGAATCCGGTCTGGCTGGGCATCATGATTGCCATCAATCTGCAAACTTCGTTCCTGACACCGCCCTTCGGCTTCGCCTTGTTCTATTTGCGCGGTGTCGCGCCCGAATCCGTGACCACCATGCAGATCTACAAAGGCGTCATCCCATTCGTGACGATCCAGATCCTGGCCCTGGTAATGCTGTCGTTCTTCCCCGGCCTGGCGACCTGGCTGCCCAAGGTGATCTACGGCTAAGGCTTGGTTCGGGCAGCGACATGCTCTACGTCGGTTTTTGGATGTATTCGACGGATACGCCGTCAGGATCGCGCAAATAGACGACCTTGCCGCCGGCATTGGGGCCTTTGTCAATGACCACGATGGGGCCGAGGGGCAGAAACTGATGCGGGGCCGAGGCGGCGACGGCGGCCTCGACATCATCCACGTCATAGGCGACATGGGCATAGCCGGTATCGCAAGGCCGGCAGATCACCTGGCCGCGTTCGGCGGGGCCATGATATTGGATCAGCTCGATCCGGTGGCCGGGGCCTTGCAGGAAAACCACTTCGATTTCGGCGCCGGGCACGCCGGAGATGACTTCCACAGCCTTGGGATCGCGTGGGCCCCTGTTTAGAAACTCAAAGCCAAGCGCCTCCGTGAAGAAAGCGACTGTGCGGTCTAGGTTGGAAACGGTGAACGAGGTGTGGTTGGTCGCCAGTACGCGAAAATCACTCATGATCAATCCTTATTACTTAGTGCTTTGCTGCATAGGTGCCATGCGCCATCGTGCCTTGTCCAGTGGGGGAACAGTGATTAGGTTGCCGCCATCATGAAATCCTTAAGCGCTGCCATCGACGGCACGTTGGGGCGATTGCCACCGCACATTCGCGCCGTCGTGCTGATGCTTCTAGCCACGTTGTGCTTCACCTTGATGCACACGGTGATCCGCTATGTCGCAACGGAAGGGCAGATGCATCCGTTTGAGGTGGCCTTTTTCCGCAATGTTTTTGGTTTTCTGGCGGTATTGCCCTTTGCCCTGCGGCACCGGGCGGCGGCGTTTCGTACCAAGCGACTGAAACTGCATGCCCTGCGCGGTACCATGCAGGTCTTCGCCATGTTGATGTTCTTCTATGCGTTGTCGGTCACGCCATTGGCCAAGATATCGGCGGTCAGTTTTACAGCGCCTTTGTTCGCCACCCTGGGCGCGATCATTTTCCTGGGCGAGCGTATCCGGGCCCGGCGCATAATCGCCCTGATCCTGGGCTTTACGGGCGCCATGATTATTATCCGCCCCGGTCTCATCGAACTGGATATGGGCGCCATGCTGGTCATGACGTCGTCCTCGATCTGGGCCTGTGCCATTTTGATTATTAAGGCCTTGGTGCGGACCGAATCCTCTCTCACCATCACCACCTATCAGAACGTTTTCCTGATTCCCTTTACCCTGGTCGCCGCGTTGTTTTTCTGGACCTGGCCCAGTTGGCAGATGTTGGGGTTGTTCGCGCTGACGGGTATGTTCGGCTCCATTGCTCATGTGGCTATGGCCGAGGCTCTGAAATTGGCCGAAGCCACCGCTGTGCTGCCTTATGATTTTGTCCGCCTGATCTGGGCCAGCGGCATCGGCTTTGTGATATTTGGCGAAATCCCGGAAATCTGGACCTGGGTCGGCGGCGGTATCATCTTCGCCTCGACCACCTATATCGCCTTCCGCGAGGCACGCCTGAAGCGGACGCAGGCTAGCCGATAGTGCTATCCTTCTAGGGTCACCCATATGCCCCGAAAGCGAACACAATGACCGAACATGCGAACGGAAAAGTTCTTGTAGACTATGATGACCCCGTCACTATTGTCACCATCAACCGGCCGCAGGTGAAAAACGCCTGCGATGTTGAAACAGTGCAAACCCTACATGACGTTTTCGCCGCATTTGAGGCCGATGACGAGGCCCGCGTCGCTATCCTGACCGGTGCGCAGGGTGCGTTCTGCGCAGGCGCGGATCTGGCGGAATTGGCCAGCGGCAGTTCCTTGCATTTTTGCTGGGCCGGCAAGGACCGTGGCGCCACGCGGCGGCGGTTGTCGAAACCGGTCATTGCCGCCGTCGAGGGCCATGCGGTGGCTGCTGGGCTAGCCTTGGCTGTTTGGTGTGACCTGCGCGTCGCCGCCGCGACGGCTGTGTTTGGGGTTTTCTGCCGCCGCTTTGGCGGGCCGATGCCAAACGGCTGCACCGTGCGCCTGCCGCGCATTGTGGGTGAAAGCCGGGCCTTGGATATGCTGATGACGGGCCGTTCGGTTGATGCGAATGAGGCCAAGTTGATCGGCCTAGCCGACCGATTGGTACCCGCCGGCCAAGCCTTGGCCGCCGCCACGGAACTGGCCAGGCAATTGGCCGGCTTCCCGCAGACCGCCATGTTGTCCGATCGCGCCTCCACCATCAGCCAGTGGGATTATGAGGAGGAAGAGGCGATCGACCGGGAAATTGCCGGCGCGCAACCCGCGATGAAAGGTCACTTCCAGTCCGGCGCGGGCAGCTTCGTGGATGGTGCCGGCCGTCATGGCGCGTTTGAGTAGCGCCATGGCCGGCAAGAAAATTGACTTCTATTGGGAGATTGGTTCCACCAATTCCTATTTCGCTTGGCATTTGATTAAGCCCATTGCGGCCCGCCATGATGCGAAATTGGTGCTGCACCCGGTTAATCTTGGCTTTGTTTTTCGCCATCACAATTATGTTCTGATGGAAGAGCCTGCGATCAAAATCGCCAACCGCATCCGGGATCTGGAGCGTTGGGCCACGCGGTACAATTTGCCCTTCCGAGTGCCGGATGTATTCCCCATCAAGACCTCCTGTGCCCTGCGGGCCTCTCTGGCCATGCGGCAATGGGGCAAAGAGGCGGCGTTTATTGATGCCCTGATGGCGGCTTATTGGGAACACAACGATGCTTCCATTGTGGACTATGCCGGTTTGCGTCCCCTGGCAGCCGGGCTGGGTATAGATGGCGCGGCCATGGAGCGGGCGGCAGAGAGTGATGCTATCCGTCAAATGCTCATCGACAGCACCAACCAGGCGTTGGAAAACGGTGTCTTCGGCGTGCCCAGTTTTATCATTGATGGCGAACTGTATTGGGGTAAGGACCGCATGGATTTTATCGAGGACGCGCTATAGCAATTCCCGCCACCGGGTTGAGCCGGGCCAGGCTGGCGGCTTTTTGTGCCTTGTTCTCGATACGCAAATGGGTGACCCGGTCACTCTCCAGGCGTTGTAAAACGCTCAGGGTTTCATCCCAGAACATGGGCCGCTTGAACCAGATCTCCAAATCAAGCTGGTCGGGCTGGCCGCCCCGCGCAATTGCTTCGAGGTAATAGTGCACGCCCATCAGGCCGCCTGCGATGGGCGTCCGAAAGCCGAATTTCTTGGCGATCTCCGGATCCGAATGAATGCGGTTGCGGCCATCCCGGCTGTAATTCGCCACCCGTTCGGGCGTTAGGGGCCGTTGCCATAGTTCTGCGTACCCGGAGCGGTCTTCGCTGGGTGGGGCCAGAAAATCCGTGGCGCCGCCGCCGCCGGTGGTGTTCGGCAGAGAGCGCAGCCCGGCCCGGTCGACCATGACCAAAACGCGCCCGTCATCGTCGGCCACATTGAACGACCAGCGCACCACCTCACCCTTGGCCACGGGTTCAATGGCGCTGATGCGGCCGCTCATGTGCAGGTTCTGGCCCAACATCAGTGGCGCCTTTTGGATGAAGCGCTGATAGACATGCACCTGTCCCGTCAATGGCACCCCCGGGGCCATCATGGCATCCAGGATGGGAAAGCCGAGAAACGTCAGGTCGACCTTGTTGCCATGTACGCTTGGTTTGATGCCGCAGTCGGCTAGTTTGTCCTCCTGCTCGGCACGTTCGACGCTGAAGTGGCGCGGCTCATATTCGTAACCGACGGGCAGGGGATAGGGGTCATGCATGGTGCTGATCACACTCGGACAATTTCACGAGAATGGATGATCGGCTAAAGTGCGCTTCAAGGCAACTTATCCCGGCACGGCTGACAACGGCCGGGAGGAATGCTACTGCCTAGGCATGAGTATGTCGTGGGAACCCATCGGCATTTCGCTAAGTTTGATCGTCCTGGCGGAGATCGGCGACAAGAGCCAGCAGGTCTGCATGGCCCCTGGCGGCGCGCCACGGTTGAGCCCGGCCGGTTCTGAGCGGCGCCGTTGCGGCCTTTGTTGTGTTGAATGGAATTGCCGTATCGTTTGGTGCCGCGTTCGCGGCTTTCGGTGTGCATGCACTGTTGCAACGCGCGGACGACGGTGGAGATGATGTTGAACTAGGGGGCAGCAGTCATGGGTTATTCATGACCGCATTCGCGATGATCTTTCTGGCCGAATTAGGGGATAAAACGCAGATCGCCGTGGCGGGACTGGCGGGTGTCTATCCTGTGCTGGCGGCGTGGCGCCTTTAGGGCATGCGTTAGAGTACTTTCGGGCGAAACCTGTTATTTCTGGCGTGATATGAAGATTAGCGAGCAAGACAAGACAGCATTATTTCTCGGCATAGACGGCGGCGGCTCGGGCTGCCGGGTGCGGCTGTGCGATGGCGCGGGCAATGTTATCGGCCAGGGAGAGGCCGGTGCGGCCAATACTCTGTTGGGCCTCGCCAAGGTCTTTGATGAGATCCAGGCGGCAACCTCTCAGGCTTTGGCACAGGCAGGTTTGCCCGCCGATACGATTGCCCAACTGCATGCCGGTGCCGGGCTGGCGGGTCTGTCCCTGGCGCGGGAGCGTGACTCCCTGGCCACCTATCCGCATCCGTTTGCCACCTTCAGGGCGGAGGCCGACGCCTATGCCGCCTGTCTCGGCGCCCATGGCGGTGATGATGGCGGTATTGTCGTCGTTGGCACAGGCAGTTGCGGCTTGGCACTGGTCGGGGGTGAAGTGCACACGGTCAGCGGTTGGGGCTTTGCCTTATCCGATCAGGGTAGCGGGGCAGCCCTGGGCCGGACCGCCTTGCATCAGGCACTTACGGAGCATGATGGCATTGTCGGTTCCACGCCCCTAGGCCGGCGGATCATGGCGCATTTCCAAAATCATCCCGAAGCGATTTTCCTCTGGGCGGAGAGCGCCAGCCCCGGCGATTACGCCACCTTCGCGCCATGGGTTTTTGCCGCCGCCGATGATAACGAAGGCAGCGCCATGGCGCTGTTAGGCCGGACGGCGGCGGATATCGCGCGGTTGGTCGAAGCCTTGATAGCCAAGGGTGCGCCGGGTGTTGCATTGGTGGGCGGCTTGAGCAAGCCCATTCTGCCATGGCTGCCGGACCAGATCAGGCCCATGCTGGTTGCGGCCAGGCACGATCCCTTGCATGGTGCCATTATGTTGGCGAGATCGGAATTAGTTGAGCCATGACCCAGATTTTGACCAATGCCCGTATTTTCACTGGCTACGAGATCTTGCAAGGCTGGAGCCTGTACCATGCCAATGGCTTGATTCGGGAGCTGTTGGCGCCCGGTACAGCCACGGGCGACGCGCCTGTGATTGATTTGGGCGGGGATTTACTGGCGCCGGGATTTATCGACTGCCAGGTCAACGGCGGCGGCGGGATATTATTTGGCGATCAAATTGGCCTGGCGGCACTCACGGTCATTGCCACGGCGCATCGGACGTTTGGCAGCACCGGCCTGCTACCGACCCTGATTAGCACTGATTGGAAAACTATGGTGGCGGCTGCGACGGCGGTTCGAAGTGCGCAAAAAAAAGGCTTGTCGGGTCTGCTGGGCCTACATTTTGAAGGGCCATATTTGAACCCGGATCACAAGGGCGCCCATGATGGTGCACAGATCAGATCTCTGGATGGTGCCGCTTTGGATCTTTTTGCCTCGGCTGATCTTGGCCCGGTGGTTGTTACTCTAGCGCCTGAAATGGTACCGCCTGGCACGATCCGCCGGCTGACGGACGCCGGCGTCCGCGTCTGTGCCGGCCACAGCGCGGCCAGTCATGACCAGATTGCTGCCGCATTAGATGAAGGCCTGGCCGGTTTCACGCATCTGTTTAACGCCATGCCGGCCATGGTAAGCCGCCGGCCCGGCATTGTTGGGGCCGCATTGGCGGATCGGAACAGCTATTGCGGCATCATCGCCGATGGCCACCACGTGCATTCGGCCACGCTGCAGGTGGCTTTGGCCGCCAAGACAACCGGGCGCATGCTGTTGGTGACGGATGCCATGCCCAGCGTCGGCGGAAGGGGCAGCAGCTTTCATTTGGCGGGCCGGACCGTGGAGGTGTCAGATGGGCGCTGCACCCTTGAAGACGGCACCTTAGCCGGCTCCAACCTGGACATGGCCAGCGCTGTTCGTAATACCGTGAACCTGCTGGATCAACCCTTGGAAGAAGCCCTGCGCATGGCATCGCTCTATCCCGCCGCGTTCCTTGGTTTGGAGGGTGACCGGGGTCGCATCGCCGCCGGTTACCGTGCCGATCTGGTCCTACTGGATAATGATCTGAATGTGCGGCGCACCTGGATCGGCGGTGCGTAGAATTACTTTGCAGGCCGGTTGCTAAGCCAGATGCCGCCACATATCAGGGCCATGGCGACAAGGGCTTCAGGTCTGGGCTGTTCCGCCAGAAAGGTGACGCCCAGAACCATGGCGACCAAGGGCAGTAGGTAATTGGCCGAGATAACGAAGTTGGCGCCGCACTGTTGCACCAGAATGAAAAACAGCAATGTAGCGGCGCCGGTGCCGATGGCGCCAAGAAAAAAGACCGCGCCGATGGCCAGCCAGCTGGGACTGAGGCTCAGGTCCGGATCGACGGCGATGGCGAAGGGTAACAGGATGACGGTGGCAATCAGGGAAACACTGGCCGCCGCCACCGCCGGCGACAGGGGCGTCATGCGCCGGGCGATCAGGGCGTTGGTGGCAAAACTAAAACAGACCAGTATAAGAAATATCTGGGCTAGCAGGCCGGCCCGCTCGTTGCCAACTTCGTTTTGTAGCCCCGCCACGGCGCCGGGGCCCAGCAACACCACAATGCCGAGGAAGCCGGCGGCGACACCCATGATGCGGGTCCGGGTCATTTTCTCGTCATGGGTGCCGAAATGCACTACTAAAAGGGTAACCAGCGGCGTCGCGCCAATGAAGATGCCGGCCAGGTTACTGTCCAGTTCGGTTTGTGCCTGGGCCATCAGGAAGAACGGCAGGGCATGGCCGACCACGGCCAGGGTGGCCAGGATCAGCCATAGTTGGCCATTGCCCGTCAGGGCGGGCAGGTTGTAGCCCTGGCGCCGGGCCACGGCATAGAGCACGCCGGTTGCCACCGCCGTGCGCCCCATAGCGACCATGACCGGCGGCAGATCAACCAGGGCTAATTCCACGAACAGAAAGCCCGAGCCCCAGGAGAACGCCAGCGCGCCCAGCAGCAGATAATGCCGGCCCGAGGCCCGAGTGGTCATACTCTGTTCGGACATGATCTCTATTCAGCTGGTTTATCCGGGCGGTCCGACGCATTGGAACGGCGTTCTTTATCCTTCTCCGGATCGAAGGTAATGGGTTTGATGTAGATGTCTTTCACGTGGGCAAAATCATAGGCGTGACGGCGGACTTTGCCGGCGCGCTCATCGGCCCAGTCATCATTCGCGGTCAGGCTGCGTACCAGCAGAAAATGCAATGAGAATACGATGTACCAGATCAACAGAGGCCAGAACAATGGCACTTCCGGTGCGAAGGTGGCGCGCGCGATAAGCAGCAGCACGGTGAATATCCCGAACAAAAGGCCGTGATGCCATAACAATGTCACCGCACGGCAGCGGCGGTAATAATCGATGATGGCTTTAACGGGATTCATGCGGCGCGAAACTGTTAGAAATTTTCCACCCAGGGCCGCACCTCGATGGAATGAGACCAGGCGCTGCGGTGTTGGATGTGGGTTTGATAGTAGGTTTCGGCAATGGCGTTGGGGCGCAGACGGCTATCTTCGGCATGCTCGCCGATACCGCCATCAATATTGAAATGAGCCACATGCACGCCCTGGGGCTGCAGTTCGCGGGCCATGGATTCCGCCAAGCCACGCAGGCCGAACTTGCCCACGGCAAAGGTGGCGGAATGGGCGAAGCCCTTCATGGATGCCGTGGCGCCGGTAAACAATATACTGCCCGCGCCTTTTGCTCCTAAACGCCGCGCTGCCTCCCGCCCGACCAGAAAGCCGCCCAGGCAGCAGCGTTCCCAAGCGTCGGTGAACTCCTGCAACGTAGTCTCCGCGATGGGCCCCCGGGCCCGGCCGGAGGCATTGTAGATCGCCACATCGATGGTGCCCAGATCTGCCTCTGCCGCCTTGAACAGTGCCGCGACGCCGCTTTCGGAGGTGGCATCGCAGCCATAAGCCTTGGCGGAGCCGCCGACTGCCGTGATCTGCTTTACTAGGCTGGCCAGTTTGTCACTATTTCGGGCTGCCACGGCCACGGCATGTCCAGCGGTGGCAAAGCGCCGCGCCAGTGCCGCCCCCAGGCCGGGGCCAACGCCAACGATGATGCAGGTGCCGGGTTTGGATTCAGTCATGTTTCACTCCGCCGCTGTTGGTTGCGATTGTGGGTTGCGCCAGACTTCCAGCAACTGCGCCTGTTCCGCCGCCGCTGCTTTCTGGCTGCGTTCCTTGATGTGGCCGAAGCCGCGGATTTGCGCCGGGATATTGGCGATCTCTCGGGCCAGGGCATGGTTGTCCGGGGTCAGGCCTGCCAGCAGTTCTTCCATCACCGTGCGGTAGGCTGGAATAGCGGCGCGTTCGGCACGGCGCTCCTCGGTCCGGCCAAAGATATCCCATGCGCCGCCGCGCAGGCCTTTCATTTTGGCCAGTAGTTTGAAAGTGGTCATGACCCAGGGGCCGTATTCACGCTTGACCAGTTCGCCGCTGTCGGGATTGCGTTTTGCCAGCAAAGGCGGAGCGAGGTGGAATTTTAATTTTAGATCGCCGTCGAACTGCTGCGCTAGCGCGGCCCGGAAAGGCTCGCCTGAATAAAGCCGCGCAACCTCATATTCATCCTTGTAAGCCATCAACTTGAATAGGTTCTGTGCTACGGCCTCTGTCAGGCCGGTCATCCCTTTACCCTTGTTCTGCTCCGCCAATTCGACCTGGCGGACAAAGGCGATGTACTGCGCGGCATAGTCAGCATCCTGATATTCCGTCAGGAAGGCGGCGCGATGGCCGATGATGTCGTCCTGGGTTTTTTCTACGGCCTCTCTTGCGGGCATCGCTGGTTGCGCCATCCTGGTGACCTGATCCAGGTCTTCCGCCGCCAACCGGCCCAGGGCAATGGCCCGGCGGTTCATGGCCACGGCGACGCCATTTAGCTCTATCGCCTTGTCGATGGCATCGCCGCTGACCGGCAGGGCGCCGCGTTGATAAGCGTAACCCAACAGGAACAGATTGGCGGCGATGGCATCACCCATCAGGGTCGTGGCCAGGCTGGTGGCATCGACGAATTCCGTACGATTGTCGCCCGCACCGTTCCGGATCAGGCTGCGAAGGTCGTCGCCATGAAATTCCGTATCCGGGTTCAAAGTGAAATCGGCGGTTGGTGCCAGGTGGCTGTTGATGATGGCCTGGGTGCCGCCACGGTTGAGCTTGCGTAGCGAATCCGGCGTGGCGGCGGCGACCATGTCGGCACCCAACAACAGATCGGCGCCGCCGGCGGCGATGCGAACCGCGTGCAGGTCGTCCGGCTTGGGGGCGATGCGGATATGGCTGATCACGGCACCGTTTTTCTGCGCGATGCCGGTGAAATCCAATACCGTGACGCCCTTACCCTCCACATGCGCCGCCATGCCCAGAAGGGCGCCGACGGTGATCACGCCGGTGCCGCCAATGCCAGCGACCAGGATGTTGTAACCGCCCTCGGCTTCGGCAACCGCGGGGTCCGGCAATAATGCGGCGGCTGCGTCCAGCGCGTCGACGCTGGTGGCCTGGGCCCGGCGCGGCACGGCGCCCGATACGGTCACGAAACTGGGGCAGAAGCCTCTAATGCAAGAGAAATCCTTGTTGCAGGCGGATTGATTGATGCGCCGCTTGCGGCCAAGGGGTGTCTCCAACGGCTCCACCGAGACGCAGTTCGATTGCACGGAACAATCGCCGCAACCTTCGCACACCGCCTCGTTTATGAAGGCCCGGCGGTCGGGATCAGGGAAAGTGCCACGCTTACGCCGGCGCCGCTTTTCCGCCGCGCAGGTCTGGTCATAGATCAGCACACTGCAGCCCTTGGTCTTGCGCAGCTCCTTTTGCACCTGGTCCAACTCGTCCCGGTGGCGGACCGTTACGCCGGGGGCCCAGTTGGTGCCTGTGGGGTATTTGTTCGGTTCGTCCGTGACCACGATGATCTTGGAGGCACCTTCATGATACACCTGCTGGCTGATCTGCCAGGGATTTAGTGGGCCGTCATGGGGCTGTCCGCCAGTCATCGCCACGGCGTCGTTGAACAGGATCTTGTAGGTAATATTGACACCCGAGGCAGCGGCGGCACGGATGCCGGTGATGCCAGAATGGTAATAGGTGCCGTCACCCAGATTGGTGAAAATATGTTCTTCCCCGGTAAAGGCGGCTTGGCCCAGCCAGGGGATGCCCTCGCCGCCCATCTGGGTGAAGGTCTCGGTCGAGCGGTCCATGAACAGGGCCATGAAATGACAGCCGATGCCGGCCATGGCGCGGCTGCCTTCGGGCACTTTGGTAGACGTGTTGTGCGGACAGCCGGAACAAAAATAGGGCGCGCGCCGGATTGGTGCGACGGCGGTCTGGGCTGTGGCTTCCTTGCGGTCCAGCTGTGCCATGCGTTCCTCGATGGTCGGCGAGGACACATAACTGCCGATCCGTGACATGATGATGCGTGCGATCTGGCCCGGTGAGAGTTCGCCATCGGAGGGGCAGAGCAATTGTCCCTCTTCGTCGAACTTGCCGACTACCCGGGGCCGTACGTCGGCACGCCAGTTGTAGAGTTGTTCCTTCAATTGATTTTCGATGACGGCGCGCTTTTCCTCGATCACCAAGACTTCGTCCAGGCCCTCTGCAAAGGCGCGGACGCCTTCACGTTCCAAGGGCCAGGGCATGCCGACCTTGTACAGGCGTAAACCGATCTGCGCCGCCATGGCCTCGTCAATGCCAAGGTCTTCCAAGGCTTGGCGGGTGTCGAGATAAGATTTGCCGGCGGCTACGATGCCAATGCGCGGTTTCGGCGCGTTCCAGACCAGGCGGTCGATGCCGTTGGCCCGGGCAAATGCCAGGGCGGCATAGACCTTGTGGCGCTGCAGGCGAATTTCCTGGCTCCACCGGTCATCGGGCCAGCGGATGTTCAGGCCGCCCTCGGGCATCTCGAAATCCGGATACTGAATGTCTAGACGATGGGCGTCTACATCCACCGAGGCCGAACTTTCCACCACCTCCGAAACACATTTGAAGCCGACCCAGACGCCGGCATAACGGGACATGGCCCAACCAAGCAGGCCATAATCGAGATACTCCTGCACCCCCGCCGGATACAACATGGGCACCATCCACGAGGCCAGGTTATGCTCGCTCTGTCCCGGCACGGTAGAGGAAACAGCGGCATGATCATCGCCGCACATCATCAGAACGCCGCCATTGGGATCAGTGCCCGCATGGTTGGCGTGGCGGACCACATCGCCGCAACGGTCCACCCCCGGCGCCTTGCCGTACCAGATGCCATAGACGCCGTCGTATTTCGACTGCGGGCCCAGGTTCAATTGCTGACTGCCCCAAACAGCGGTGGCGGCCATGTCCTCGTTGACGCCGGGCTGGAAGACGATGTGGTTCTTTTCCAGGAACGGCTTGGCCTGCCATAGCTGTTGATCGAAGGCGCCCAGGGGAGAGCCGCGATAGCCTGAAATATAGCAACCCGTATTCAGCCCCGCGGCCTGGTCACGTTGCCGTTGCAACATAGGCAGGCGCACCATGGCCTGGGTTCCGGTCAAAAATACCCAGCCTTTTTCCAGGGCATACTTATCATCAAGCGAAACATTGGCGAGCGCAGTGGTGGCAGATGTCATGCCATTTCCCTAATTTTTCCAGCCGTCCCCAACCGTACCGACGACTATAAAGGTAAGCTATTCTGACCTATTTTGCAAATTCAGCATCCGCTGCCTACCGACCGGATTCAATGCCAAACTCGGCGACCTTGCGGTACAGGGTAGATCGGCCAATGCCAAGGCAGCGGGCTACTTCGGTCATCTGATCGTTGTATTTGCTGATTGCCAGGCGGATCATATCCGCCTCCATGGCGTTCAGCGTCGTTACTTCGCCGGCGGCATTCAGCATGGGCAGGGTGCCTTCGCCGCCATTCATGGGGATGGAGGTGTCCATGCCCGTGCTTTGGGCAATCTGCGGAAAATCCGATAGTCTCAATTCGTCGCCATCACACAGCACCCCAAATCCGGCATCACCAGATCCAGCAAAATCAGGCTGATGTCGTTGCCTTTTCCCGATTGCATGAAGGCGATCGCGTCTTCGCCACCCTTGGCGATTTCAACATCATAACCTTGCCGGCTGACCACGGTTTCCAACAGGCGTCTTTGGGTGGGATCATCATCGGCGATCAACACAGCTTGCGCCATTGCCCTCAACCCAATCGCTCATTATTTATGATGAGTTTACTGTAGCGTCTGTGCCATTTCGGGACAAGCGTTGATTGAATGGAGTTTGATATATGGACTTGGGGACCTTGCCGCGATGGGATCTTGGCGACCTTTACAGCGGTCCGCAGGCCGTGGAACTGGCCTCGGATCTGGACCGGGCCGAAGCGGCTGCGGAACAATTTAATGGGGATTTTTGTGGCAAGATCGGAGCCTTATCAGCTTCGGACCTGGCCCGCGCCATTCAACGTTATGAAGCGGACGAGGACCTGTTGGGACGGATCGCCTCCTATGCCCAGTTGTATCATGCCGCGAATGTTTCGGACCGCGAGGTCGGGCGATTTTATCAAACCACCATGGAGAGGTTGAGCGCGATAACCTCAAAATTGATTTTTTTCACTTTGCAGCTGAATCTGATTGAAGACGGGGCGTTGCAGGCGGCTTTGGCCGCCGATCCTGGCCTGAAACATTATGCGCCCTGGCTGCGGGACGTCCGTGTTTCCCGTCCGCATCAGCTGTCCGACGAGCAGGAACGCCTGTTGCATGAGAAACAGGTCACGGGCCGGGCCGCCTGGGTGCGTCTGTTCGATGAAACCATGGCGGACATGCGTTTCTCGGTAGTCGGCGAAGAAAGGGATGGCGAGGAACGCTCGTTGGAGCAAACCTTGCATCTGTTGCAGGAGCCTGACGGCGCCCAACGTAAGGCCGCCGCCAAGGCCCTGGGTGTTGGTTTTGGGGAAAAGAAAGGTCTGTTCGCGCTGATCACCAATACCTTGGCCAAGGATAAAGAGATCGAGGATAGATGGCGTCATTTTGCCCGGCCCGATAGCGCGCGGCATCTCTCCAACCTGGTGGAAGACGAGGTGGTGGATGCCCTGACGGATGCGGTCACGGCGGCCTATCCCCGCCTTTCGCACCGCTATTATGCTCTCAAGGCGGAATGGTTCGGGGTCGAGGTCTTGGATTACTGGGACCGAAACGCGCCCTTGCCCAATGAAGATCAGAGAGATTTCACATTTCAGGTGGCCCAGGACCAGGTGCTGGCAGCTTATGGCGCGTTTTCTCCTGAATTGGCCAAGATCGGCCAGCGCTTTTTCGACAATGCCTGGATCGATGCGCCCGCATCGCCGGGCAAGTCGTCCGGTGCCTTCGCCCATCCCACTGTGCCCTCGGCACATCCATATTTGCTGCTGAATTATCAGGGCCGGGTGCGCGATGTGATGACCTTGGCCCATGAACTGGGTCACGGGGTGCATCAGGTTCTGGCGGCGGGGCAGGGTACTCTGATGGCGGATACTCCCCTAACCCTGGCGGAGACGGCAAGTGTGTTCGGCGAACAATTAACCTTTCGCGCCCTGCTGGATGGTGAGGCCGATCCTCAGCGTCGCAAGGCCATGCTGGCAGGCAAGACCGAGGATATGTTGAATACGGTGGTGCGTCAGATCGCTTTTTATGATTTCGAGCGGCGCCTTCATGACGAGCGCCGCGAGGGCGAAATCTCCGTCGAACGCATTGGCGAGATCTGGATGGCTGTGCAAAGGGAAAGCCTTGGACCCGCCATTCGTCTGCATGATGAATATGCCAACTATTGGTGCTATATCCCCCACTTCATCCATTCACCATTCTATGTCTACGCTTATGCCTTTGGCGATTGTCTAGTCAATTCCCTGTATGCTGTCTATCAGAACGCCTCCGACGGCTTCGCCGAGAAGTATCTTGCTATGCTGCGCGCTGGAGGTAGCCTACGCCATGGCGAATTGTTGACGCCGTTCGGCCTGGATGCGGCTGATCCCGGCTTCTGGCAGCAGGGCCTTGGCGTGATTGAACGCTTCGTCGATGAATTGGAAGAATTATCCTGATGGTGGCTTTATGAGCAGGGATGGGGAAGAGGGCAGCCTTGGCGGACGGGTGCGCCGCTATGCCAAGGTTGGTACGGCGGTAGGCGGTCTGGCGGCCCGTTTGGCGGGTGACCGCATGTTCGGCATGCCCATCGACCGGCCCACGCATGCCAAGGATCTGAAAAACGCCCTGGGCGGCCTGAAAGGCCCCTTGATGAAAGTAGCGCAGATTCTGGCCACCATACCCGAGGCCCTGCCGGAGGAATATGTTCAGGAGTTGCTGCAACTGCAATCCAATGCACCGGCCATGGGCTGGCTGTTCGTCAAACGCCGTATGGCTGCCGAATTAGGGGCCAACTGGCAGGATCATTTTGATGATTTCGAACACGAAGCCGCCGCCGCCGCCTCGTTGGGGCAGGTGCACCGGGCCAAACTGGATGGCCGGGACCTGGCATGCAAGCTACAATACCCGGACATGAGTTCGGCGGTGGAGGCTGATCTGGCACAGCTGAAACTAATCTTCGCCATCTATGGCCGCTATGACCGCACCATCGATACCTCCAATGTGCATAAGGAAATTGCCGAGCGCCTACGCGAGGAACTGGATTATCAGCAGGAAGCCCGGCATATGGCCCTGTTCGCCGATATCCTGAAGGCGGAGCACCACATTCATATTCCCGATGTCGTGCCGGGATTATCCACGAAGCGTCTGTTGACCATGAACTGGCTGGACGGCCGGCCGCTGTTAGATTTCCGCGAGGCGGATCTGGAAACCCGCAATACCATCGCCCTGAATATGTTCCGCACCTGGTATGTGCCGTTCTATACCGCCGGCGTGATCCATGGTGATCCGCATCTGGGCAATTATTCCGTGCGCCCGGATCAGGACATCAATCTGCTGGATTTTGGCTGTGTCCGGGTGTTCGAGGCAAAGTTCGTCCAAGGCGTGATAGACCTGTACCGGGCCATCCGTGATGGCGATCAGGAATTGGCGGTGCATGCCTACGAGACCTGGGGCTTCACGGGTTTGAGCAAGGAAGTGATCGAGACGCTTAATCTGTGGGCCAATTTTGTCTACGGCCCCTTATTGGAGGACCGCAGCCGGCGCATCCGCGAAGATCAGGAATCGGGAGTTTATGGCCGGGATGTGGCAGAAAAAGTACACCGTAGTTTGCGCGAACTAGGCGGCGTGCGGCCGCCGCAGGAGTTTGTTTTCATGGACCGTGCCGCCATTGGCCTGGGTGGTGTGTTCATGCATTTGAAAGCGGAGGTGAACTGGTACCGCCACTTCCGCGATCTGATAGATGGCTTTGATGCGGCCAAGATGCGCCGAAAACAGCGCCGCCTGTTGAATAAATTCGATTTGCCCTTGCCTTGATTTTCCCTGACGCCAGCAATAGCTTTATCGGACGTGACCTAGATCAAAGCAGACTACCGCTCCGAGCGGATATAACGCCTGCAAAATAATACGGGGGAGTCCAAACGATCCGTTGATTGGCGCGCCGGCTTTGCTATATTCCGCGCGTTCCTGAGGGAGGTGTGGCAAAGATCGCCGCCGCATTGTTCCCCGTACAGTCAGGATTCAATAGCAATCCCATTCCGTGGTTGATGCGGTTTGATGAGTTGGGAAGTGAATATGAAGATTGCCGTAATGAAAGAACGGCGGGCGAATGAACGGCGGGTGGCGGCGACGCCTGAAACCGTGAAGAAGTTCGTTGGTCTTGGCGTCGATGTTGTGGTCGAGGCCGGCGCTGGTGGTGCCGCCCATATCGCGGATAGTGAATTTCAGGAGGCTGGCGCCGTGATCGCCGCTGATGCCGCCGTCGCCCTAACTGGCGCGGACGTGGTTCTGAAAGTACGCCGCCCGCTCATGGATGATGAGGACGAGGGCCCGAATGAGCTGGCTCTGATGGCCAAGGGGCAGGCGTTGGTCGCCATGCTCAATCCGCTGATCCGCCGCTCCGACTGCGACGCCTATGCGGCCGCGGGTATTGATGCCTACGCCATGGAATTGATGCCGCGGATTACGCGGGCGCAAAGCATGGATGTGCTTTCCAGCCAAGCCAATTTGGCCGGCTACAAAGCGGTGCTGGATGCGACCGAGGAATATGACCGCGCCCTACCCATGATGATGACGGCGGCGGGCACCATCGCGCCGGCCAAGGTTTTCGTCATGGGGGCCGGTGTCGCGGGCTTGCAGGCCATTGCCACGGCCCGGCGCCTTGGCGCGGTGGTCTCAGCCACGGATGTGCGCCCCGTCGCCAAGGAACAGGTGGAAAGTCTGGGTGCAAAATTCGTCATGGTCGAGGATGAGGAGGCGGCGCAGGCGGAAACCGCCGCCGGCTACGCCAAGGAGATGAGCGACGAATATCAGAAAAAGCAGGCCGCGCTCATTACCGAGACCATCGCCAAACAGGATATCGTGATCTGTACCGCGTTGATCCCCGGCCGTACGGCGCCGACCCTGGTGACCGAGGCCATGGTGGCTTCCATGCGGCCTGGTTCGGTTATCGTCGATCTGGCGGTGGAGAACGGCGGCAATTGCGCCCTATCGAAAATGGGTGAGGTGGTGGAGGCCAAAGGCGTCAAGATCGTCGGCCATTCAAATTTCCCGGCCCGGCTGGCGGTTGATGCCTCCAGCCTATATGCACGAAATCTTTTCAATTTTCTGTCGCCCCATATCGATGGCGGAAATGGCAACCTGTCCTTTGATTTTGAGGATGAAACGGTGTCCGGCGTCTGCCTGACGCGCGATGGCTCCATTATCCATCCGATGCTGAGCGAGAAGGAGTCCTAAGCAATGGATGTGGCGAATAGCATCGATCCATTCATCTATCGTCTGGCAATTTTCGTGCTGGCGATTTTTGTCGGTTACTACGTGGTTTGGTCCGTCACGGCGGCGTTGCATACGCCCCTGATGTCGGTCACCAACGCCATCTCCTCCGTGATCATCGTCGGCGCCCTGATAGCAGCCGGCCCGGTAGAGATGTCCTTGTCCAAGGTTCTGGGCGCCGTGGCCATTGGCCTGGCGGCGGTGAACATATTTGGCGGTTTTCTTGTCACCCAGCGCATGCTGGCGATGTACAAGAAAAAGCAGTAGGGGCCCAAGATAATGTCGGCAAACCTGACGGCCTTGGCTTATTTGATTGCCTCGGTCTTATTCATCATGGCCCTGCGCGGCCTCTCTTCACCTGAATCATCCCGCAGTGGCAACGTATACGGCATGATTGGCATGGCCATCGCGGTGATCACCACGGTGATCAATCCCGAAGTGGTCTCCTATACTTGGATCTTGACGGCCATGGTGATCGGCGGCGGCATTGGCGCCATCATCGCCCGGCGCATCGCCATGACCGATATGCCGCAACTGGTGGCGGCGTTCCACAGCCTCGTCGGCCTGGCCGCGGTTCTGGTCGCGGCGGCAGCCTTCTATAACCCGGCCGCGTACAGCATTGCCGATGCGGATGGTATGTTAAAGCTGGCCAGCCGTATCGAAATGGGCGTCGGCGTCGTGGTTGGCGCCATTACCTTTTCGGGGTCCATCATCGCCTTTGGCAAGCTGCAGGGCATCGTTACCGGTAATCCCATTACCTTCCCAGGACAGCATGTGGTAAACGCCCTGTTAGGCGCGGTGATCGTCGTTCTGGTGGTGTTGTTCGCCATTGGACCCGAGTCCGAATGGTTCTGGGGCATGACCCTGCTGGCCTTCGCCCTGGGTTTTTTGCTGATCATTCCCATTGGCGGCGCCGATATGCCGGTGATCGTCTCGATGTTGAACAGCTATTCCGGTTGGGCCGCCGCTGGTATCGGCTTCACCTTGGAGAACACCGCGTTGATTATTACCGGTGCTTTGGTGGGTTCCTCGGGCGCCATTCTGTCCTACATCATGTGCAAGGCCATGAACCGCTCGTTCATCTCGGTTCTGCTGGGCGGCTTTGGTGGCGATACGGCTGTTTCCGCTACTCGCAGCGACAAGCCAGTGAAGTCTGGCAGTGCGGATGACGCGGCCTTCATCATGAAGAATGCCTCTTCCGTGATCATCGTGCCGGGCTACGGCATGGCCGTGGCCCAGGCTCAGCATACGGTTCGGGAAATGGGCGATCTGCTGAAGGGGCATGGCGTCAAGGTTACCTATGCCATCCACCCGGTGGCGGGCCGCATGCCAGGACACATGAATGTTCTATTGGCGGAAGCCAATGTTTCGTACGATGAAGTGTTTGAGTTGGAGGAGATTAATTCTGATTTCTCCAACACTGACGTGGCTTTTGTCATTGGCGCCAATGATGTCACCAACCCGGCCGCCCATGAACCAGGTAGCCCCATCGCCGGCATGCCGATCCTTGATGTGGACCGCGCGCGCACCTGTTTGTTCGTCAAACGCAGCCTCTCGCCTGGCTATGCCGGTATCGATAACGAGCTGTTCTACGCCGACAACACCATGATGCTTTTCGCCGACGCCAAGAAAATGGTCGAAGATATCGTCAAGGCGCTTTAAGCTGGGGCGGCCGGTAAGGATTGTTAACTATTTTCCGGTAGCGTCCACACCTGTTTCGCTACTGGGGAAGCCTTGATGATCGAAACTCTGAAACATACCGGATTTAGCCTCACTCTTGGTCTTGTACTTATGATCCTTCCGTTGCCTATCATTTACGCGGCTTTAACCGGGGCAAGCTGAATAAACACCGTCTGGCTAAGAAGGATCACCACTGATCCGGTTTTCAAGGTCTATGGTGTTGCGAAGTAGCCGCGACATGCTCTAAACAACGGCAATCATTTCCGCCGCCTTTTCCGCGATCATGATGGTCGGGGCGTTGGTATTGCCGCCGATCAGTGTCGGCATGATGGAGGCATCGGCCACGCGCAGGCCGACCATGCCATGCACCCGCAACTCACTGTCCACGACGGCCATGTCATCATTACCCATTTTGGCGGTGCCGACGGGATGATAAATGGTGTCGGCGCGGTCGCGGATGTCCGCAATGATCTCTTTATCGCTCCGTACATTCGCCGTCAGTAGCTCCCGGCCCCTGTAGGGCGCCAAGGCCGGCGCTTCCAGAATACGCCGAGTCAGTTTGAAACCGGCCACCAGGCTATCGAGGTCCGCCTGCTCGGCCAGGAAATTCGGATCGATTAGCGGCGCATCCATTGGATCGACACTATTCAGGCTTATGCTGCCCCGGCTCTTGGGGCGCAGGACGCAGACATGGGCACAGTAGCCGCGCGCGAAATGGCGCTTGCGGGCATGGTCGTCGACAATGGCCGTATTGAAGTGCAATTGCAGATCGGGAACGGCTAGATCTGGATGACTCTTGACGAAGCCGCCGGTCTCGGTGGAATTCGAGGTTATGATCCCCGAGCGTGAGCGGCGCCATTCAAAGATGCCCTTAGTTAGCTTGGCAATACCCCCTGGGGTCAGCCCCATGGCAAGAGATGAGGGCGAAAGATAGGGGATCACGATGTCAATATGATCCTGTAGGTTTTGTCCAACGCCTGGCAGTTCATGGCTGACGGTGATGCCATGTTTCCGTAGCGTGGCGACGGGGCCAACCCCGGATAGCAGCAGCAATTGCGGCGTTTGCAGGGCGCCCGCCGAAAGGACCACCTCGCGCGTGGCATGGACTTCATGGGCCTGACCGTCCCGATGATAGGCCACGCCCATGGCCCGCTTGCCGTTCAGGATGATTTTCGTGGCCTGCACACCGGTCCAGATCTTCAGATTGTCCCGCTGTAATGCCGGTGCCAGGTAGGCGCGGGCGGCGGAACAGCGTTCGCCGTTGATCTGGGTGACCTGATAGCTGCCCACACCCTCCTGTTCCGGGCCGTTGAAGTCATCGTTACGGGGCAGCTGCATCTCCAACCCCGCATCCACAAAGGCCTGGGCCAGCGGGTTGGGGGAGCGCAGGTCGGCGACATTTAATGGCCCGCCCGTGCCATGGCAGTCATCCGCGCCGCGTTCCTGGTTCTGCGACATTTTGAAATAGGGCAGTACATCGGCAAAGGACCAACCCGGATTGCCGAGTTTGGCCCAATGGTCATAGTCCCAGGGGTGGCCACGGATATAGATCATGGCGTTGATGGCGGAGGATCCGCCCAGCACCTTGCCGCGAGGCTGATAGCCGCAGCGCCCGTTCAGGCCGGCTTGGGGCACGGTCTTGAAAGCCCAGTTCAGGTGTTTGCTCGGCACCGTAGCGCCCAGGCCCAACGGAGCCTTGATGAATGGTGATGTGTCGCGCGGCCCGGCCTCCAACAGACAGACCCGCGTGCCCGGATCTTCCGACAAGCGTCCCGCCAAGACGCAGCCAGCAGAGCCGCCGCCAACAATGATGTAATCGAAGTCCGTCATTGCAAGACCGGATAACCCGCCGCTGCCGCACCGGCCTCCATCTCCAGCATGATTTTGTAATCCGCCAATGTCGGGTCGGCGAAGCCTTTGATCATCAACGCATCCCGCGCATCTGCCAGATCTGGGTCTTCCAGCGCGCGGTTCAAAGCGGCGCGCAGGCGGGCCCGGTCCGTCTGATTGGTATGTTTGGCAGTTACGTATGGTAGTGCGGGCGCCGCCTGGGTCTGGGCCAGGACATGGGTGCCTGCGACCGAGTCCGGATCGTGGCGGGACATCAAGCCATGGGTGACGCAATCGATAGCGGCCACGTCGGCCTCACCGCGCTTTATCATGGCGACGGAGAGTTGATGTTTGCCCGCTACCTTGACCCCAGCAAAAAAACGTCCGTCATGGGCCAGGGGTGCTAGGGTATGGCGCAGCACGTTCATGCCCGATTGAGAATCCCAATCATTAATGGCGCAGATACCGCCGCGCAGATCTTCAAGCGTCTCCGCCTTGCTTTCGGCATGGACCACGATCAGGCTGCAATAATTGGCGCCATAACAGCCGTCCGCGCCATAGATCGGCGTAGCCAGAAGTGTCAGATGCGCCATGAAATGCTTCAGCAAAGGATAGCCGCAGGTTTGGCTCAACAACAGATCCGGCGCACGCCAAAAATCTTCCCGTGTACCACCGCGCCAAAGCTCGTCGGGAACATCGCTGAAACTTTCCGCCCGGCAGGCCCTGGCTAGGCCGTCCCACCAAGCATCCGTGGCATCCCGCACCGGATCCAGGTCATACATGGGCAGGCAGGCCAGTTTCATCAGCTTCTGATCACCTCCGTCACCGCGCGGGTATTGCCAAACGAAGGTATGACGGCGGAATGACGTCCGGCGCCGCCCGCGACTACCAGCTGAATATCGTCATGGCTGGTGGCGATTTTAGCGCCTCCGTCGCCATCCGCCAACAGGCGTTCGGGCACGTATTGACGCATGATCACGCGCTGCGGCTCGGACAACACATGGGCCGGGATGAAGGCGTTCTCAATCAGATAATTCTTGATATCCGCCTTTGAGAAGCCGTCCTTGTGGATGATATCCGCATGCTCCGGGCCCAGGACCAGCATGATTTCACCGCCCAGATAGCTGTTGTTCAGGCCTGGCGAACACATGGTGCCACTGATGGTCTGCAGGATTTCCTCCGCCGTCTTGCCGTAGTGATCGTTGACATTGTGCGGGCCTTCCACGCCGCAGAGCGTAATGGTGCTCTGTTCCGCACCAAAGCCGCGCTCCATGGCCAGGGTTTCACCCCAGGGGTTCTCCACTAGATTTTCGCCGAAGCAGAAACTGTACTTGGCCGGCGTGCCCATGGTGGCCCGGTCCAGAATGCCCGGCGTGCCGCCGCCGATATTCAGCAGGATGGAGCGGATGCCCCGGCCGATGGCTGCATTAGTCAGGCTGCCCTGGCCCATGACATTGTAGGTGGTGTTGACGTCGATGTTCTCTGTGATAGGCCCGCTGATCAAGGCCAGAACCGTGCAGGGATGTGTGGTGGTGTTCAAGGCTTTCAGATTGAGATCCGAATGGCCCAGGGCCTTGGCGGCCGAGACCAGGACCGGTAGGTGATCTGGCTGACAACCCGCCATGACGCCGTTGACCGCCACCTTGGCCACTGTCGCCTCGCCCTGGCGCGGTTCGATCCGGGCTAACAGTTCTTTGGGGTCCAGGCCGCGATTGCCAAGCATTTTCTCATAACGTTCCGGCGTTGGCGGAATAATCGGCAGGCCGTCGGTCCAGCCCCGGCTGTAGAACAGACGGTTGACGCCTTCCAGATCGTCGGGGCCGTTCAGGCGCTCGGGCGCGTCGGGAGCGGAAAAATTACCCTCGAACATAGATCGATAACGCAAGCGCGATTTCGTTGGCGGCGCCTTTTCCTTGAATTCTGCACGCAGTGCCTCAGCATCGTCCTGCCACAGGCGGATCACTTCATCAACCACATTGCGGGCGATGGTCGCCACTTCATCGGGCAGCAGTTTGGCTACCGGGTGCGGGACTACGGCGATGGGTAGGCCGGGCATGCCCAGACATTGGGTTTCCGCCTTGCCCAGGGCGTAGAATTCGTCACTACACACGGTAGCGGTTGCGATGCCATGTCGTTCCAGTTTGATGGAATCATGAATGCACCACGACGTGCAGGAGCCTCAATCGCCAAAACCGGCGATGACCACGTCACAGTGTTCCAGGAATTCCGCGGAGAATTCAGCCGGAACCGAGGCCGCCTTGTAACCGCGCAGGATCTCCGCGTTGGCGAGCCGCTTCGTTAGCAAGCTTGCCATGTTGTCCATGAACAGATCGGCATTGGCCTTTTGATTGGAAAACAGGCCGATCACGATGGGTTCGCCACCGTCTAATTGCCGGCGCGGTGCCAGGGGAGTATCTTCGTTGGCGACAGCGCCGCAGGGGTTCATTAGTTCTCGGGCCATCTGGTTTGTCCTTTCGATTCAGTTGCCGCTATTACAGCAGGCCGAACCGGCCCGCACAAGCCTGGAGCTATGGGCCCAAGCGGTGCATGATGTGGCCTGGACATCGCAGGAGGACGGAGCATGAAATTTGGCGTTCACATTCCCCAGATCGGACGCAAGGCAGGGCCGGAGGCTGTACGCCGGGGTGCGCGCCAGGCCGAGGATCTTGGCTTTGACAGTATCTGGGTCAACGATCATCTGGCCATTCCCCATGATGCGCCCTATCCACCATCCAAAAGCTTCTATGAACCATTGATTACCTTAACCTGGGCTGCGGCGGCGACTAGCCGAGTAAAATTGGGCACATCGGTGCTGGTGCTGCCCTTGCGCATTCCAGCGCATCTGGCCAAGGAATTGGCGACCCTGGATCTGTTGAGCGAGGGCCGCCTAATTTTGGGCATCGGCGTGGGTTGGATGGAGGGTGAGTTCGACGCCATGGGCGTGCCCTTTGATGACCGGGGCGCGCGGACCGACGACATCATCAATATCTTGCGGGCCTGCTGGACCGAGGATCCAATAATTTATGAGCCAAAGATTGTCACCGCGGCGCTCGAGGGTATCCGCACTCTGCCGCAACCGGGTCGCAAGATACCGATCTGGGTGGGTGGTGTGTCCGCCCCGGCCCGGCGCCGGGCCATCGCCCTGGGTGACGGCTGGCACGGTACCCGCGTGCCCGTGGAGGAGGTCAGCGCCATGACGGTGGAGTTGCGCGCGGCCCGTGGTCCGGAGTTTCCCCTTACCATGCGCGTATTCTGGGATCCATTCGAGGATGATCACGATATGATAAAGGCGACGACCCAGGCCTATGCGGAGGCGGGCATCGACGGCATGATCATGGAGCCGCGGCAACGTAACCTCGATGATTGGCTGCGTGCGGTCGAGGCATTATGGACCCTGATGCGGCCCTGGCGCGGCTAAACCCCAATCATGACCGAGCCGGTGACCATTATTGGCGGTTTTCTTGGTGCCAGCAAGACGACCCTGTTGAACGCTCTATTGGCGCGGGATACCGGCCTGCGTCTTGCTGTGGTCGTCAATGATTTCGGCGATCTGGCGGTGGACGGCGATCTGGTGTCGGCCCACGGCGGTGACACGGTGACACTGGCCAACGGCTGCATCTGTTGTTCGATGGGGGAAGACCTGCTGTTGGCCTTGACCAAACTAGTGCGCCGGGACGATCCGCCCGAGGCCATTTTGATTGAGGCTAGTGGCGTCGCCGATCCGCAGCCCATCGCTGATATGGTAGCGCGGCACCCGGAGCTGGAGCGGGATGCGGTGGTCGTGCTGGCTGATGGCGAATTGGTGGAGGAGACGGCGGCGAATAGTCATGCGGGCAAAACCATACGGCAACAACTTTCCGCTGCCGATCTGATTATTCTGAACAAATGCGATCTGCTGGAAGATTATGAGCAGAACGAAGTTCGGCAATGGCTGGCTGGGCTGGTGCCGAACGCGACGGTTATCAAGGCCTGGCATGGAGAGGTTCCGGTGGCGCTTTTGCTAGGTGTGGAGGCGGGATCGGTACCGGAAACGATAAGGACAATGACAGCGATAACGGCCGAGGCGCATCGGCATGCACATGAAGATGCATTTCGTGCGGTATCATTTCTGTTGGATAGTCCCTTGGACCGGCCGGCGTTCCTGCGCTTCTTGGCCGACTTGCCTTCATCGGTCTTGCGGGCCAAAGGAATTATTCGCTTGCGGGATGAGCCTGGCCGATGGGCGTTTCAACTGGTGGGCCGTCGCCATGCGTTGGCACCCTGCAAGGGTGCTGCGCCGGGCGACCGTCTGGTATTCTTTGACACGTCGGAGATGCCGGACGAGGCAGTGCTGCGTGGTTTAACTAAACAGGCTACCGGGTAGGACCATGTAGGCGGTCAGGGCGATCATTACCATGCCGCCGGCCTTGCCGAACAAATCACCACGGGGCATGACTTTTTCACCCAGCACCAGAATGGCGATCAGGGCGACCCAGAACAGGTTCATCACGCCACCCACGAACAGCAATGCCGTCAGCAGCCAGCAACAGCCCACGCAATAGGCGCCGTGGGATAGGCCCATTTTCAAGGCGCCTAAATTGCCCGGTAGCCATTTGGTCATCAGAAAACTCAGGGGTGAGTGGCATTTGCCCAGGAAGGCCTGTTTCAGCGGTGTCAGCTGATAGATGCCGCAGGCCAGCAACAACCCAATTGTCAGCCAGCAGGAGGTCCCCACCATCATGAGCGAGATCAGGGCTGCCTTGGTCAAGGTCCATTGCGCAATGGTAGCGGCAATGCTGAAAACCGCCCAGATAATCAAATAGGCGGCTGTGAATAATGCGATGCGCAGGCCTGGGTTTTCGTCCTTGGCCTGCTTGCGCGTGACCATGGCAAACAGCAGGATCATGGGCGCGGCCGAAGGCACCATCATACCCACCATCATAACCCACCACATCAATCCCATCAGGATAAAAGTGGTTAGGGACCAGCCGCTCATGGTCTGGGTCATAGCCTGGCCCATGTTGGCCATCTGCCCGCCCATCCGCGCCATGCCCATAAGGCGCATATCGCCGGCGGCCATGTCATCGGCCAGAACAACCAGATAAATCCATGAGAGCACGGTCAAAAGGGCAAGGCGATGATCACAATGGCTCGGTCGCGTCTGAAAATGCGTTCCATGCGCGAAAATCTCCTGGAAAGTCAGCGGCGTCCCTAAAAAATGGGAATGCCACTATTTTTTACCGCCCAAATCGTATTGTCCAGGCTAGACGGCCAAATGGATCGGAACCGCCTGGAACTACGCCAGTGGTACCAGGTCAGGCTTTTCGGCGTTCCGCCATCAGATTGCTGTAGTTGCCCAATAGAACCAAGCCGCCGCCAACGAAGACCCATAGTTCCAACGGCTCGCCATAGAGCAATACGCCGACTACGGCAATGAGCGGCAGGCGAATGAAATCCAGCGGCGCGACGACGATGGCGTCGGCCAGGCTGACGGCGCGGACGAAACAGTAATGCGCGGTGAAACCCAGGATGGCGACCAAGATCAACCAAAAGCCCGTAACCGGGCTCGGCCAATGCAGCTCATTCATGGCAAGCATCAGGCCCACGGGCGTCTGCAGCAACGCCATGTAAAACAAAATTGTTACTGGCTGTTCCGTGGTCGACAGGCGTTTGGTGGCCATCATGGCGCCAGCGAAACCCACCGATCCTATCAGCATCACGATGGAACCCAAGCTAACGGCTTCCAGGCCCGGCCGCAGGACGACAAGGACGCCGACAAAGCCCAGGCTGACGGCCGCCAGGCGCATTTTCGTGAGGCGTTCCCCTAACAACAAAGGCGCCAACGCTGCCACCCACAGTGGCGTGGTGAATTCCAAGGCGAACAATTGCGCCAGGGGAATGAGCCCTAAGGCGAAAAACCAGCCGAATTGTCCTACCAGATGGGAGCTATTTCGGATGATATGCAGTTTGATGCGACGGGTCTGAAATTTTTGGAAGCCGCCTGGGGTACAGGCAGCGTAGGTCACTACCAGGATCAACCCGATGGCGCTGCGGTAAAACATCAATTGATAGACGTCCAGTTCCTCGTATACCGCCCGGCCCGCCACGGCCATGGTGGAGAAGGAAACCACCGCGCCCATCATCCAGAGCGCCGCTCCCAACACATTGGGCTGTTTGGTGGGGGAATGTTCGGCGGGTGTGGGCAAGGTCTAGCGCGGCAGGATGGTGCTGCCCATCAACGCCTGATCCACCGAGCGGGCGCATTGCCGGCCCTCGCGGATGGCCCAGACCACAAGAGATTGGCCGCGGCGCATATCGCCAGCAGAGAAGACACCAGGGATAGAGGTCTTATAATCCTCAGTACCGGCCCTGACATTGCCTCGGTCATCCAGTTCAACGCCAAGTGCCTCCAGCATACCGTCCTTGGTGGGATGCACGAAGCCCATGGCGAGGAAAACCAGATCCGCCTTCATCTCGAATTCGCTACCGGGGATTTCGTTCATGCTCATGGCGCCGTCGTCCTGATCCCAGGCGACGCGCACTAGTTCCAGGGTTTCGATCTTGCCATTTTTCTCGCGGATCTTTTTCGTCAGAACGGACCAATCGCGCTCGCAGCCTTCGTCATGGGACGAAGACGTGCGCAGTTTCATGGGCCAATTGGGCCAGGTAAGAGCCTTGTCCTCGCGTGCGGGTGGTTTCGGCATGATTTCCAATTGCGTGACGGAAGCCGCGCCTTGGCGATTGGAAGTGCCGACGCAGTCGGAACCCGTGTCACCGCCGCCTATTACCACCACATGTTTGCCCGTGGCCAGCAGTTCCGAGCCGTCTCCTAACGGCTCGCCGGCCAGACGACGGTTTTGCTGGGTCAGGAAATCCATGGCGAAATGTACGCCGTCCAGGTCCCGTCCCGGCACGGGCATATCGCGGGGATGCTCGGCACCCCCGGTCAGGACCACGGCGTCGAACTTTTCCTGAATTTCCTCGATCGGAATGGTCACGCCAATGTTCGAGTTGGGACGGAATTCAACCCCTTCCGCCCGCATCTGTGCCATGCGCCGGTCGATGAATTTCTTCTCCAGCTTGAAGTCCGGAATGCCGTAGCGCATCAGACCGCCGATGCGGGCATTTTTCTCGTACAATACGACGCTATGGCCGGCGCGAGCCAGTTGCTGGGCACAGGCCATACCAGCCGGCCCGGAGCCAACGACGGCCACGGTCTTACCGGTGCGGTGCTTGGCGATGCGAGGGACAATCCACCCTTCGGCCCAACCCTTTTCGATGATCGAGAGCTCAATTGTCTTGATGGTTACCGGCTGGTCCGTGATGTTCAGGGTGCAGGCGGCCTCGCACGGCGCGGGGCAGATGCGGCCGGTGAATTCGGGGAAGTTATTGGTCGAATGCAGGATGCGCAGGGCGGTATGCCAGTCGCTCTGATAAACCATGTCATTCCATTCCGGAATGATATTGTTGACCGGGCAGCCGTTGTGGCAATAGGGAATGCCGCAATCCATGCAACGGGCTCCCTGCTGGCAGACCTCGGGCTCGGTCATGGAAACGGTAAATTCATCATAATGATGTAGCCGCTGTTCCGTGGGCGCATAGGAGCGATCCCGCCGGGCGATCTCCATGAAACCTGTTGGCTTACCCATACTATTTACTCTCCCCCTACCGCGACGGATTCGTCTGTCCGGTTCTGTTCCGTCTCGGACCGTACCTCGGCCTGCATTTCCTGCAAGGCACGGCGGTAATCCACTGGCATCACCTTGACGAAACGCGACAGGTATTCGTCCCAATTATCCAAAATCATGCGTGCCCGGTCACTGCCGGTATAGCGCAAATGGTTTTCGATCAGACCATGCAGGCGCTGGGCGTCATAGCGGGTCATATCGTGCACTAAATCAACCCGGCCATGGGTTTCCAGATCGCCGCCCTGGTGATCCAGATCTTCCAGGGCTTGATCTTCATCCGCGATCGGTTCCAGCTCGACCATGGCCATGTTGCAGCGCAGATGGAAATCGCTGCTTTCGTTTAGCACGTAGGCGATGCCGCCGCTCATGCCGGCGGCGAAGTTGCGGCCGGTGGCACCTAGCACGACGACCACGCCGCCAGTCATATACTCGCAACCATGATCGCCGACGCCTTCAACCACCGCCGTGACACCGGAATTTCGCACGCCAAAGCGTTCGCCGGCGACGCCGCGGAAATAGCATTCGCCCGAAATCGCGCCGTATAGAACGGTATTGCCGATCAGGATATTTTCCTCCGGCGTGATGGAGGAAACCTTGGGTGGATATATCACCACCCGGCCGCCCGACAGCCCTTTGCCCACATAGTCGTTGGCATCGCCTTCCAATTCGAAGGTAACGCCATGGCTGAGGAAGGCACCAAAGCTTTGCCCGGCACTGCCAGTGAATTTGGCATGCAAGGCGCCGTCTTCCAGACCGGCGTTCCCATGTTTAAGGGCGATGCGGCCTGACAACATGGCACCAACGGTGCGGTTGATGTTCTTAATCGGCAGGTCGATCCGGACCTCTTCGCCGCGTTCGATGGCGGGCGCAGCCAGCTTGATCAACTGATTGTCCAGGGCCTTTTCCAGGCCATGGTTCTGGCTCTCGCAATTGCGGATGGCGACGCCGGGGCCCGGCTCGGGCATATGCAGCAAGGGGTCCAGATCAAGGCCCTTGGCCTTCCAATGACTGACCGCCTTGCGAGTTTCCAGACGGTCCCGCTGGCCAATCATCTCATCAAAGGTCCGGAAACCCAATTTCGCCATCAATTCGCGGATTTCCTCGGCCAGATAGGTGAAGAAATTGATCACGTGCTCGGGCTGGCCTGGAAACAGTTTCCGCAGCTCCGGGTCCTGGGTCGCGACGCCCACGGGGCAGGTGTTCAGATGGCATTTGCGCATCATGACGCAGCCCTGTGCAATCAAGGCGGCCGTGGCGATGCCGAATTCATCCGCCCCCAGCAAGGCACCGATAACCACATCCCGGCCCGTGCGCAGACCGCCGTCGACCTGCACCGAGATGCGGCCACGCAGGCCGTTCATCACCAGGGTCTGATGGGTTTCCGCCAGGCCGATTTCCCACGGGCTGCCGGCATTCTGGATCGAGGTGATGGGCGAGGCGCCCGTGCCGCCGTCATAACCCGAAATTGTGACATGGTCCGCATGTGCCTTGGAAACACCGGCGGCCACCGTGCCCACGCCCAGTTCGGAGACCAGCTTGACCGAAATCCGTGCCTCGGGGTTAACGTTCTTGAGATCATGGATCAGTTGCGCGAGATCCTCGATGGAATAAATATCATGATGGGGCGGTGGCGAAATCAGGCCCACGCCGGGTGTTGAGTGGCGTACCCGGGCAATCCATTCATCGACCTTGTGGCCGGGCAATTGACCGCCCTCGCCCGGCTTGGCGCCTTGAGCCATCTTAATCTGAATATCGGAGGCGTTGACCAGATATTCCGTCATCACGCCAAAGCGACCCGAGGCCACCTGCTTGATACTCGAACGCATGCTGTCGCCATTCTTCAGGGGCTGGTAACGTTCGGCCTCCTCGCCGCCTTCGCCGCTGTTGGACTTGCCGCCGATACGGTTCATGGCGATGGCCAGGTTGGTATGCGCCTCCCAGGAAATCGAGCCGAAGGACATCGCACCTGTGGCGAAACGTTTGAATATCTCCGTGGCCGGCTCTACTTCGTTCAGACCAAGGGGCTGCTCGGCAAACTTGAAATCAAACAGGCCGCGCAGATATTTCAGCTTTTCATCCTGCTCGTTCATGACCCTGGCATACGCCTGGTACTTGCCCCGGTCGCCGGCGCGCACTGCGTGCTGCAACAGGGCCACGGTTTCCGGCGTCCAGGCGTGTTCCTCGCCGCGCTGCCGGTAGGTCAACTCGCCGCCAGGATCCAAGGCGTCGCGATAGGGCAGCACGTCCTTGAACGCAAGTATATGCCGGCGCACCGTTTCCTCGGCTATTTCGATCAAGCCGACGCCATCGATAGCGCATCTGGTTCCCGTAAAATGAAGATCAAGAACTTCCTGGCTCAAACCCACAGCGTCGAAAATCTGCGCACCGCAATAGGATTGGTAGGTCGAAATGCCCATCTTGGACATCACCTTCAAGATACCCTTGGCGACCGCCTTGATATAGCGGCTATGCAGTTCGTCTTCCTCCAGACCCTCAGGCAAATTTGACCGCATGGCGGATAGTGTATCAAAGGCCAGATACGGATTGACCGCCTCGGCGCCGTAACCTGCCAACAGGCAGAAATCATGCACCCGCCGGGCCTCGCCCGTCTCCACCACCAGGCCCACTTCCGTGCGCTGGCCCGTGCGGATCAAGTGGTGATGCACGGCCGCCGTGGCAAGAAGGATGGGGATCGCGACGTAATCGACATCAATGCCCCGGTCTGAGAGGATCAATATGTTGTAGGGCCGCTCCACCACTTCCTCGGCGTGCCGGCACAGATCGTCCAAGGCCTCGGCCATGCCGGCCGCACCTTCGGACGCCGGATAGGTGATATCCAAGGTATAGGTGCGGAATACTTGGCCAACCTGGTTCTCGATCCGGCGGACCCGTTCCAGATCCATGTTGGTCAGAATCGGCTGCCGCACTTCGAGGCGCTTTTTCGTGCCGGCGTCATCGGGATCCAGAAGATTGGGGCGAGGCCCAATTAGAGAGACCAGGGACATCACCAGTTCTTCCCGGATCGGATCAATCGGCGGATTGGTAACCTGAGCGAAACATTGCTTGAAATAGTCGAAAAGCCGCTTGGGCCGGTCCGAAAGCACCGCCAAGGGCACGTCCATGCCCATGGAGCCGATCGGGTCCTGACCGGTCAATGCCATTGGCGTTAGAAAGAACTTTGTATCTTCCTGGGTGTAGCCAAAGGCCTGCTGGCGATCCAGCAAGGTGCGGGCATCGGGGGTCATAGGTCCGACCTCGTACGGCAGATCCTCGAGATGGATCTGGGTCTCGTCCAGCCACTTCTGATAGGGCTTGGCCTGGGCCAGGGAGGCCTTGATCTCTTCGTCGCCGATGATGCGGCCTTCTTCCAGATCGATCAGGAACATTTTTCCGGGCTGCAGGCGCCATTTCTGCACGATTTTTTCTTCCGGCACATCAAGAACACCAACTTCCGAACCCATGATAACCAGATCATCCTCGGTGACCACATAACGGGCCGGCCGTAGACCGTTACGGTCCAGGGTGGCGCCGATCTGGCGGCCGTCGGTAAAGGCGATCGCCGCCGGGCCGTCCCACGGCTCCATCAGGGCGGCGTGGTACTCGTAAAAGGCACGCCGGTCCGCATCCATCAAGGCATTGTCGTTCCAGGCCTCGGGAATCATCATCATCATGGCATGGGACAGGGAATAACCGCCGGCCACCAGCAATTCGAAGGCATTGTCGTAGGTTGCCGAGTCAGAAGCGCCATCGCCGATCAACGGCCACAGTTTGTCAAGATCATCGCCCAGTATGGCGGAGCTCATGGCATGGCGCCGCGCCGCCATCCAATTAATATTGCCGCGTACCGTATTGATTTCGCCATTGTGGCAAAGGTAGCGGAAAGGCTGGGCTAGGCGCCAGGATGGAAAAGTATTGGTGGAAAAGCGTTGATGCACCAGGGCCAGGGCGGATTCCGCCCGCTCGTCCCGCAGGTCGAGGTAGTAGTTCGACAGATTGCCGGACAGTACCATGCCTTTATAGACGATGGTACGGGTGGACAATGACGTGATGTAAAAGGCATCGGCCGCCTCCGCCGCGCTTTTCCAGACCGCCCGGTGGGTCTGTTTGCGGATGACGAACAGTTTCCGTTCGAAAGCGTTCTGGTCCTTGGTATCTGGGCCACGTCCGATGAAGAATTGCCGGATCAGCGGTTCGTCCGGCTTGACGCTTTCGCCAAGGCAGGAATTGTCAACCGGCACATCGCGCCAGCCCAGGCAGACCTGGCCTTCATCCACCGTGACCTGCTCGATCGCGGCGGCGCATTTGGCGGCGGTGTCTTCCTGGCGGGGCAGAAACAACATGGCGACGGCATAGTCGCCGGCCGGGGGCAGCGCTATATTCGCGCCATCAGGCCTATTGGCGCAATCCTCGCGCAACAGACGGTCGGGGATCTGGAGCAGGATGCCGGCGCCATCGCCGGCCAACGGGTCAGCGCCAACCGCGCCCCGATGGTCCAGATTGACCAAAATCTGTAGCCCCTGACGAATAATCTCATGGCTCTTGCGGTTCTTGATGTTAGCCAAGAACCCGACGCCGCAATTTTCGTGCTCGTTTTCCGGGGTGTATAAGCCTTGCGGCTCTGGCAAGCCCCTAACATTCATATCGTAACTTCCCAATAACAATTATTCCCAACACGCCGATATCCGCTCCACAAATCGTTTCCACGATTGCTTCCGCGGACTTCCAAAAATTTTTCGTTGCGCCGGCTCTGGGCGAGCCTTTTCGTGCGCTTCATCGTCATTTATGCCCGCTTGGTCAAGTCCCAGGCCTTATCCCAACCTGATTATCATCTAACCGGGCAAGTGCGGCGTGCGTGCCTCTATAGCACAAATTTCTGGAAAGCGTGAACCGTAGCGTCACTGGCAGGTAAATTTCTCTATATAATAGCGTTGTACTCATTAGATTACCCTTTAAAATTGTTTTTCGTTCCAGTTTGGCGAAAAAACCTATCCGTTTGATGGCCAAAACCGCCCCTGATCCTGCCATAGCCAATGCTGCCCCGTTCAAAACGGGCGCGGATGTTTTGGAATGGGAGGCGCAATAATGGCTGGAAACGATAGAGGCGATAGCTGGCAGTTGGCGGCCTTTGTGGCTCATGCGGTGTTGGTGGCGGACGATTGCAGCCTGTGCCGCGAAGTTGAAGGGCCGGACTCGATTGTTTGCCTGTCCGGCCTGGTGGATCTTGATGGCCAGGTGGGCGGCGTTGGCTAGGGCGACGGCGTTTCTCCTGATGCCAGGAGGGGCGGATCATGAACGTCTGTTGGCCGGCCCCAACCGGCCGGCATATCGGTTCTAGCGGCGGTCAGCGTCGGCGAACTATGCCAAAATCTGGGTATTGAGCTGCCTTCGGGAGCGCTGGCCACAGGCACTGATGGCCCTGATCCTGGCCGCCGGTGCTTATGCCTTGTTGCCGAAAATGCCCGCCGATCAAGCCGCCGGTATTAAGCCGTTGCCGGCAAGGGTGGTGAAGGGAACCCCGGCGCTTGGTCACGGGACGTCGGGACTGGAGACTGGACTTGCCCCACCGAGGTATGGGATCAGTGCGTTATCGACTGACGCTGATAACGTCTGAAACGCTAATGCGCGGCGGCGGGGCGGACCAGGAAACACATCAGTTCATCAGTTTGTTGCACGAGGACCTACGTTAAACACCCATGACAGACGCAAATGCAAAGCGCGGCGCGGGCCGGGGAATTGAACGCCGGGTGCTGATCGCCATGAGCGCCTTGGTAACCATTAATCAGCTCGGTTTTGGCAGTGTTATTCCAGTGCTGCCGCTGTATGCACAGTCTTTCGGCGTACCGGCCTCGGCCATTGGCATGGCGGTGGCCATATACGGTCTGGCGCGGTTCTTCGTCGCCGTGCCGTCCGGCCAACTGTCCGACTGGCTTGGCCGGCGCCCGACCTTGGCTATTGGCGGCCTTATTTCCGCGGCGGGCAGCTTTTGGTGTGCGGCGGCCACCGCCTATCCGGAATTCATCGTGGCGCGCTTCGTCTCGGGCTTTGGCGCCGGCATAATTCTGACCACCGGGCAGGTGGTGTTGGCGGATATCTCGACGCCGGAACGCCGGGGCCGGATTATCGCAATCTATCAGGGCAGCTTTCTATTCGCGGTGGGCATAGGGCCCCTGCCAGGCGGCCTGTTGGCGTCCTATTTCGGCCTGGCTGCACCGTTTCAGGCCTATGGTTGCGCCTCGCTGCTGGCCATGATGGTGGCCTGGTTCGCGGTCAAGGAAACCAAGGGATTGGGGGTTTCGGGCGCGGCCCAGGGCGGACCAGGGGCGTTTACCTATTGGCGCCAGGTCAGACTACTGATGGGGCGGATCGGCTTTGTTCTGGTTTCCATCGTATCCTTGATCAATGCGGTGACGCGGACTGGCGGGCTATTTACCGTTGTTCCGGTCTTCGCCGTCGTACATTTGGCGCTGTCGGTGGCCCAGATCGGTTTCGGCATGGCCTTGGGCAGCGTGGCCGGTCTGATCGCCGCCTATCCGACGGGCGTTCTAGTGGACCGGTTTGGGCGGAAGGCCGTTATCGTGCCCTCCACATTGATCACTGGCGCTTCAATGTTGTTGTTCATGCTGGCGCCGGGTTATCCATGGTTCGTGGTTGCCTGCGTGGTCTGGGGCATTGCTGCCTCGGTCGGGGGCACCGCGCCGGCGGCCTATGCCGCCGATAGCGCGCCGCTGGGCATGAACGCCGCCGCGATGAGCACGTTCCGCATGGTTGGCGATCTAGGCTATGTCATCGGGCCCATCACCCTGGGCTTCATCGTCGATGTGCAAGGCCCGCAAACCGCGCTGCTGCTGACCGCCGTGGTCAGCGTCGCCGTGGGCATGCTGTTCTTGAAGTTTGCACCGGAGACGTATTCCGGCTCCAAAAAATAGAGCTTTTTTAAAGTTTTTTGCCGGCTGCCGGAAAATCCCCCTGGTCCCTTCATAGCCTTCCTTAAAACGGAACAACTATGAAGGGGCCGGCTCATGCACCGGACAAAAATTTGTTGGCGAAAAGCGCTCTGGCTCTTGGCATGGCGTTGTTGGCCACGGCTTGCAAACCCGTGACCGCGGCGCAACAGCACGAAGGCATAGGCTTTCGTTAGGCCCGCTATGCGGAAATTTCGGCTATACGCGGCTATCGCGAATGCCGGGATGACGCTCTGGCGCTGGACGGGCAGGCCAGGGCCGAAGGCTCCTCCGCGAGTTATCTAGCTTCCCCCCGCCTGCTGGATAAATGCGAGGCCGAGGTGGGCCCCGAGGCCGCCGGCGTCGTGGTCGATGAGCGCTTGCGCGCCTATGCGGTGGGTATCCAGAACCATTTCAAGGGCGGCGATGCGGCCCGGGCCCGTGCCAAACTGTAAACCTTCAGGCAGCCCTTCCAGGGCGATGACGATGCCTCGATGCTTGACGATCTGGCCCGGTGCATGCTGGCCAGCCTGCCCGATCTTCGTTAGCGGCCTATCGATACTATCGATTGGGATCCAGCAGGGGAAAAGCGCTTAGCACATCGGGGGCGTCGGCCACCGGTGCGGCGGTGACGCATTCCGGCCCCAGCTGGTCAAGGCGGGTCAGGCCCAGCAGACCCATGGCGATCTGCATCTCCTCGGCCAGTAAATCCATGGCGCGGCTCAGGCCCTCTTCGCCACCCGCGCCCAGACCTATGGCGGTTAGACGGCCCAGGCCCACTACATCGGCGCCCAAGGCAATGGCCTTGATCACGTCGGTGCCGCGTAGAAAGCCACCATCGACGATCACCGCCGCCCGGTCTTCCATGGCGTCCACGATCTCCGGCAGTACGGCCAAGGCGCCCTGGGCCTGATCCAACTGCCGGCCGCCATGATTGGATACCCATACCCCATCGACGCCCAGGTCGCAGGCGATGACCGCGTCCTCTGCTGTCATCACGCCCTTGATCAGCAAGGGGATATCGTGCTTCGCCTTGAAGCGTTCCACATCCTTCCAGTTCAGCGCCGCCTGATGGTCTTGTCCGCCGGCATCCCGGCGCCAGGGCTTGACGAAACGGTTGACGATATCCCGCTCCCGCCGGCTGTATACCGCCACATCCACAGTCAGGCAAAAGGCGGTGTAACCCGCCGCAATGGCCCTCTCCACATGATCATCGACCCAGGCGTCATCACCGCGCACGTAGAGTTGAAAGATTTTCGGGCCAGGCGCCGCCGCCGCGGTTTCCTCCAGACCGGGTGCCGAGACCGAGCTGAGCGTCGTCATCATGCCATGGCGCGCCGCCGCCCGTGCCGCCGCCGCGCCGCCTTCGGGATCAAAGGATTGTAACGAACCGATCGGCGCGAATGTCAGCGGGAGCTCCAGATTAGCGCCGAGGAATTTGCTGGCCAGGCTGATCTCCTGTACATCCCGAAGAACCCGGGGACGCAGGGCCAGACTGTCGATGGCCAAGCGGTTGCGTTTGGCGGTGGTCTCGGTCTCCGTCGCGCCGCGCATATAATCCCAGATGTTGCGGGGCAGACGGCTGCGCGCCTCGGCGGCGATTTCGTGCAGGGCTTGGAAGCGCAACTGGGCGCCGGGATTACTACGGACGTCTCGAAACATTGTCTAGGCTTTCACTGCTGCTAATTTCAGGACTTTGGCCTTGGCATAGGTCAGTTTCGTGGTGATCTTGCCGGTGCTGTCAAAGTGCAGGATATCCAGACCCCGCCAGCCGGACCGGCCCCTCGGGGTATCGAAACTGCAAAGCCACGAGATCATCGCCTTGCCTTGTTCAGCATCAATAAACAAGTCTTCCGCTTCGAAGCCCATGACGCCGAATACGCCATCGAACTGCGGCTGAAAGGCGGCGCGGATGGCGGCCAGGCCTTTAGCTAGGGTTCCGTCATGCTGATCATAGGCCGCGCCATCGTCGGCGAAATAGCCCATCATGGCATCCAGGTCATTGTCGTTGAACGTTTCCGTGAATGACCGGGTCAATTGTTCTAGTGTTTTTCTGTCTAGCGCATTGGTGCTCATCCTTAACCTCCTCAATCGTAGTCAAATAGCCAGCGCGATATGCCGTCATGAATATTGATAACGGAATGAACCGCATGGGCGGGAATGAAAACCTCGTCGCCCGGCCCCATTTGAAGGCGCGTGTCGTCGACGGTCATTTCCAGGCGGCCTTCGACCACGGTAATCAACTCATTGCTGGCATGGGTGAAATCCAACCATTTTTGTCCGGGCGGACCAACGAACAGGTCGCAAGAATAGCCGCTTTGCCGCCAATCGGCGGCCACGTGACCAGAATCGACCGGCGTCATGAATTTTCCGGGCTGTAACAGCTGGCTCATGTCCGTCTCCAAATTACCGGAACGAATGTAGTCAGCAGTTTTCCGCTACGCCAGGGTTTTCCCGCTTGACCAGACCAAAATAGTCGAGAAACTTGATCCCGAAGTCGCCGGGGAGAGAGCAATGACACTGACTGTATTAAGCAATGGACTGCTGTTTGACGGGCATTCGCCCGATCTGAAGGAAGATACTCATGTGGTCATCGAAGGTGACCGCATCAGGGAGGTCTGCCACGGTGGCGCGGTTCCCAAGGGCGGGAGGGTGATTGATCTGGGCGGCCGGTTTCTGATGCCGGGGCTCATTGATGCCCATGTGCATTTAATCGCCACCACGGCGGATCTGGGCAGCATCGTGAATGATCCGGCCTCGCTGACCACCATGCGGGGAGGACGCATCGCCGAGGGCATGTTGCAGCGCGGCTTTACCTCCGTCCGGGATGCGGGCGGCGCGGACTGGGGCATGGCCATGGCGATCGAGGAAGGCCTGATCGCGGGCCCGCGCCTGTTCTATTCCGGCCGAGTATTAAGCCAGACAGGCGGTCATGGCGACAGCCGGCCGCGGGTCTATGATTGGGATAATTGCCAATGCTGCCTGCCTAGCGCGCAGTTCACCGCCATTGCCGATGGTGTGGACGAGGTGCGCAAGGCGGCCCGCACCGAGTTACGCCGGGGTGCAACACAGATCAAGATCATGGGCTCGGGTGGGGTGGCCTCGCCCACCGATCCGATCTGGAACCTGCAGTATTCCGAAGAGGAAATCGCAGCGGCGGTGTGGGAAGCCACATCTTGGCGCACCTACGTCATGGCGCATGCTTATACGCCCGAGGCGATTTCGCGCTGCGTCCGTCTCGGTGTGCGCTCCATCGAACATGGCAATCTGATAGACCGGGCCACGTTGGAACTGATGCGCGAGCAGGATGCCTGGTTGGTGCCGACCTTGGTAACTTATACTTCCCTGCACAAATATGGCGCCGAATACGGCCTGCCCGCTGTCAGCGTGGCCAAGGTCGATGATGTTCGCACCCAGGGGCTTGAGGCCTTGGCCATGGCGCACGAGATAGGCGTCAATATTGGCCTGGGAACGGATTTGCTGGGTGGCATGCACAAGGATCAGTCGAATGAATTCACCATTCGGTCCCAGGTGATGCCGGCGCTGGATGTATTGCGTTCAGCCACTTCGCAAAATGCACGCCTATTGAACCGTGATGGAGAATTGGGCGTGGTGGCGCCCGGTGCCCTGGCTGACCTGATCGCTGTGGACGGCAATCCATTGGAGGACATTTCCTGTCTGGATGGTCAAGGTGAGGCGTTGATGCTTATCCTGAAAGGCGGAAATGCGTGCAAGAATGAACTAGATTAACTGCATGAATTACACGTTATGCAATTGGATTTCCATGATCTCTTGCTGTTTCATGATGCTCAGGAAGACATTGCCTCGGCCATCTACATCGACTAATATATTGATTTAAATAAGATATCCTGGATCACCTTCTACTCAATCCCACGCTGGATCCCACACTGTGATCCAAAAACTGCGGACGATCATCAGTCGAGAGCCATTCCGGGTACAGGCTATCGAGCAATCTCGGTTAAGGCGGCTAACCGGGGCAGGCTATAGGACCACCGAAAATTCGCCCGCCGCTCAATAGATATAAATATACCGGCCGGCGGGAGCCTCATACCGTTAGGCAGCGTCAGGCGATGCCATCACGGTCGACAGCATCGCCTACGCCGTTCGTGTTATTCAGCCTGAAGGTACAGGCGTCACCACGCTGGTCTTGGAGAAGGATTAGCCGCTTGCTTTAACCGGGCCGTGATAGATCCACCATTGCAGACCTGTTTCGGCAGCCTCTTCGTTACGGTGAGCAGCCATCGTCTTTAGGAATTTGTTCATTTTGGATTTGTTATCAAATTCCATGACCAACAACCCAGTGTGATCATCGGCTTGAACCAAAGAATAGCTCTTTAATGTTTTCTCTTTCTTGTGCCGATCCAACAAAGGTTTCGTATTCACTTTAAATCGCTTTATGCCTACAGCCCATGATAACGGCTGTTCAAAAACCATAACTCGCGTGTAACTCATAGGAATTGCCTCCATTGGCTCATTTGCGAAAACAGATACAGGGCAATGTTGTCACGGTCCTGATAGGTGTGTCTACGGCGAGAGCAAAGTGCCGGCGCCGACACTTTTGCTCCGGCCGCTGCCCAGTAGAGATAAATATCCCCGCCAGCGGGAGCCTCATGCTCACACGGGGCAGCGGATTAGCAATCTGCCAACGTCTGGGGCCAGTGTTATTCTTTCTGGAAAGGGACGACGGTGTCGGGTGTAAACCTGCCTCACTGAATTGATTTGATGGTCGCTGAAAAATCACTGTTCTTGATGATGGTCCTCGCCGAGGCGATATTCATGCCGCCAAACCCGTTGGCGGCGCAATATTCCATGACCAACTCATGCACGCCGGATGCGTTGACCGGCCAAATCTTGATGCCGGCAGGTGGGAGGCTGGACCAATCTATCGGTAATCGGCACCCGTGGTTGAAGTGATAGACGTCTCCTCCGCTAGATTTTGATTGAAATCAATTACAGATAATCAAGCATCTTATATTCTGAGCTTCATTCTGATTATCTTGAGCGTACGTAATCCGAGGGGCCGCTGCGTCCACAAACACGTAGAATTGTAGGAGCGAGCGGCAATGGTGAAGCAGATGGAAGAGACAAGGGCCGCCTCGGCCGAACATTGCGATGTTCTGATCGTCGGTGCAGGGATTTCCGGCGTGGGTGGCGCCTATTTCCTGCGTCAGCAGTGCCCAGACATTAACTTCGTTATCCTGGATGCAGAGGAAACCTTCGGCGGCACCTGGTGGACCCACCGCTTTCCCGGCATCCGTTCGGACAGCGATCTCTACACCTTCGGCTACAGCTTCAAGCCTTGGGTGGGCCCACCAATCGCGACAGCAGAGGAAATTCTGTCTTACATGGACGAGGTGATCGAGGAGAACGATCTGGCGCGATATATCCGTTACCGCCATAAAGTCCTTAAGGCCCATTGGTCTGAGGAAGATAGCCTTTGGACCATCATGGCGGTGCGTGGGGATACCGGCGAAACGGTTCGCTTTACCTGCTGTTTTCTATGGATGTGCCAAGGCTACTATCGCCATTACGAAGGCTATACGCCCGATTGGCAGGGCATGGATGACTTCAAGGGTGTCATCGGACACCCAGAAAACTGGCCGGAAGATCTGAACTATGACGGTAAGAACGTCTTGGTCATCGGCTCCGGTGCGACCGCGGCGACCGTTATACCGGCCATGGCGGCAACTGCGGCTCATGTGACAATGCTACAGCGCTCGCCAACCTATTTTCGTAGCGGGCGCAATGAGATTGAAATCTCCGAGACCCTGCGCGAGCTGGGGATCGAAGAGACCTGGATCCACGAAATCACGCGGCAAAAAATTCTCTTCGATCAGTCCGCCTTCGTCGAAAGGTGCTTCGAGGAGCCGGAAAAGGTGAAGCAGGAACTGATTGGCCAGGTGCGCGAACAGCTTGATCCTGATTATGACGTGGACAAGCATTTTAATCCGGCCTACCCACCCTGGCGTCAACGCCTCGCCTTCGTTCCGGACGGAGATGTCTTCCAGGGCATCAACGCAGGCAAGGCTTCGGTCGTCACCGACCATATCGACCGCTTCACCGAGAAAGGCGTTCTGCTGCAATCAGGGCAGGAGCTGGAAGCCGACATCATCGTCACTGCGACCGGCTTCAACATGAATATCATGGGCGATATCGATTTTGCCATAAATGGCAAGCCGCTCAATTTCCACGACACCATTACCTATCGCGGTATGATGTTCACGGGCGTGCCCAACATGGCCTGGGTGTTCGGCTACTTCCGGGCAAGCTGGACGTTGCGCAGCGAGTTGATTGCGGATTTCGTCTGCCGCCTGCTGAACCACATGAAAAAGACCGGCGCGAAAAGCGTGGAACCAGCCCTGCGCGCGCAGGACAAGGACATGCCACTGTTCGACTGGATAGACGAAGACGACTTCAACCCCAACTACCTGAAGCGCGCTATATCGATTCTGCCCCGGCGCGGCGACAAACGGGAATGGCGGCATACCCAGGACTATTGGCGGGAAAAGAACGAGTTCCCGGCCATTGATCTGGAAGACGAGGTCTTCGTCTACCGCTTGGGCGCACGTTCAACCGCGGCGGCTGATTGATTGATCCCGTCCACAAATTCCTCACCAAGGGCCATCCCGATGGCGTCATGCTGCCCTATGTAAGCAGCGGCCAAAAATTGCGTTATTATTTCCTCGACCTTACATGCGAAACCGACTTTCCTATTCCCTGGGGTCTGTGGAAGAATATTTCGCGTGACTACCAAGACCTAGTGCCGCCAAGGCTACGACCGGAAGCCCCGAAACGCCGCCGAAAAGCATAATGTGGACGCCCCATCTGGCGGCCAGCCGGGTGGGGGCTACACCGCTTCCGCCGGCGCGGCCTGATCGGGTGAGGCAAAATGCCCTATCCTCTGCGGGTCTCGGCTCGTCTAAGCTGAAATTTCCCCGATGACTAGTCCTCCTATTGACTGAGCTAGTCCTCATACTGACCAGCTAGCGCCGGCTCCCAGCGGCCTAGCTGGTCTTTTCTTTGCCTATCCGTTCTCGCCGATCCAGCATCTCATGTAGCGCATCGAGGTGCGCCTGGCCCTCGTCCACCGTTTCCGTGGAAACGGCCACGGACTTGCCGTAGCCATGATCCAGTAGCGCCTGTGCCGCCGCTCCACGGGCAGCGTCGGACTTGGCATGGCGCATCAGATCCACCAGCGTTTCGATTGCCTCCTCGGACTGCTCGGGCTTTCGGTGCTGGCAGCGGCCTTGGCCATTAACCTCTGGGTGGCGCTTTACATCTTCCTCGGCTCCTTTACCTATGCCGTGATCTATACCGTCTGGCTCAAGCGACGGACCTGGC